>CEUI01051655.1_pt1 | contig 15944 bp, 8 predicted proteins | sample 531411 | NCBI WGS metagenome assembly CEUI01 (sample SAMEA2622841, study PRJEB7988) | marine metagenome | isolation source: saline water (ENVO:00002010), including
TATGCTTATGAAACAGTAGGGTGGTTCCCACCAGATCAAACTATTTTCACTCATGATTATGCCGGCGTAGCTAGAAATCAGCCTTATACCGAATTCATTTATACATATCACGGAGGTGACTGGGTTGCGCCCGGGACTTGCGATACGAAATTGACCATACCAGTCAGACCTTTGCAAAATCACATTGGGGGTTCTTATGATCTTTGCTTGCAAGAGAACTACAATAAGCACGAAGTTCCAATCCCTTTATTCCGATACAAAAATCTGGGCTTTTTGTATAGTCGAGATTATAGAAGATATATTCGAAACATTTCCAACAAACACATGTTTAATGCATTAATGATTAAGCGAAACGGCCCCTATGGCTACCCATCGTGGAGGCAAATTAGAACTAGCCAGAACCCATTGACAAGAAGACAAAGACTTCACAACATCTTCACATATGTTGAAGAGCCAGGCATTTCGCATACTTTCAAAATTCGAGGCCGAAACTATACCAACTCGGATCGTTATGGCCCAATCAGAGTTTTCAAAGAGCCTGTTGTTTCTTCACCAGCAAAGCCTTTAAGTCTCATCGGGGGAATTAAAACTTATAATGAAAGAACGGACACTTATAAATTAAAGAGCGCTCAATTACAGGCTTCTTTTGGCAATGAAACAATCTTTTTTGCAAATGATGAAATTAATCGTTATCATGGGACCATCGAGGACACAGATGAAAACTATGAAAATTTTAAAGATCTTTATTTGAATGACGGTCTGGAAGCCGACGGATCCCCAATTGATGAATTTAGTATGATGTCCTATAGGCAAACTGTGTGGCCAAAAGAAGTACATACTTATTTAAACAAAACCAGAACAAGAACTCATTTTGTTAGTAAATTTTGGAGAGACCAGCGTTATTTGCGATCGGCAGCTTCGGCAAGTTCATTTGGGTCGGTGATATCAAATCAATCCATTTGGCCTCTTGATGCGAGGCTCGAACTTGCGGTTACTGGATCTCCTGCATTTATCGATTTTGACACCGGCGCCAATGTGATGATGGGATATTCTTTTCCGCTGGGTGGAACAACGAGTTCCTATGGAACCGCAGGTTCAAATTTTACGCAATTTAATACGGGAATTCGACCAGAAGTAATTACAGAGCCCGGCGGAGTCACTTACAATTGGGGAACTGGAAGCCACAGAGGTGGAGCAGGAATTTTGCAAAATACTTACTCACAATTGAGCAACGGAGTTATCATGGATTACGGTGGTTTTGGGAATATGTTATCTACAGCAGCACTTTTCGGAAACTCGCTTCCTCTTACCTATTTGACTGCTTCATGTTTTTATTCTCGTCTCCATACCCTAAACACTATGGCATCTCTTGTTTCCCCATCAGGAATGAATATTACAGAAATCAATAGGAATGTGATGATAGACACTGGATCTTATTTTGCAGGACATGCTGTTTGGGATGCACCAGCACAAAGAGAAGCCATTCGAGGAGTTAAGTCGACTCCTTTTTATGATTCTTATGATGACTTCTCAGAAGACATTCGACTAAAGGGAAAAGACTATTCCATCATCCCAGAATTCAGAATCAGTTCACACGTGAGTTTTTATCAATCAAAAGGAGTCACAGAAGAACTACCCACTATTTTTGAGCTTTCCGGGGCATTAAATGAGAATACCACAACAGGAGAAATGTCAAAAGCTTTTGAGAGAGGTGAACAGCCTGGTATTACCGGATCTTTTTATAAAATTCTTTCTAATAGTGATTTTCTAAAGCATTTTGAAATGATCAAAAAAGATCATGAAGATTTTGCAAAACCCGCTGTTATTACTTTAAAGTGCAAGGCCGTTAAAAAATTCCTCCCGTATGAAGGCTTTTATCCGGCTCAGCGCACGGTACAAATGGCAAAACAATTTTATGATTCCCATAGGGACCATATAGCAGTTGGAAATGTGTCGGGTTCTGGCTGGAGCAGTTCAGGTACTGCCAGTTATGGTTTACAGCCTTTAATAGAGCCTTTATTTGCCCCGGGAGTCTTGTTTAATACCATCAAAGCGGGAGTGGCCTGCGATTACCCAGTGATTGCAAAATCAGATGGTCTTATTTCTGGGTCTTCAAATTTTACCGGAGATCATTGTGGTATGCAGACCCAGGACTGTATTTATGGATCATCGCTGGGGGGGTATAGTGGAAGCAATTTTTCTTCTATATTTTCCCAAAGGGTTCCTTTCGAGGCATTAATAGATCCAATCCAATATATGGCCCGTAGAAATTATTTAAATCAGCAGCCTCACCGATGGTCACTTAGTAGGTGGAATTGGGAGTCTGTATGGTCAGGCGGCGGTGACAAACTTTATACAAAAATGGCTAGTAATTTCTTGGCTGAGGTTCCGGAATTTTTCTTGAAGGATCAAAATTTCACTACAATTTCTTCTTTGGAATCTTCAAATCCTGAATTTGGCAATGCTGTCTCTGGTAATTATTATGTAATGCGAGTGAACATGAATCGCTCGAGAAATAAACCAAATGATTTTTATATGTCGGATTTACAACACGGAGAACTCACCCCCGTGACTCCCCCACAGGATTTATATTTAAGGACTGGTGTTCGCGAAACTTTCACAATGTATTCTCGACCCTCTGCCTTCGGCCCACCCTTGGAAGCAGGAACCCCAGCTTCATCCTCAGTAGAAGACAATCACTATGCCGCGACTAGAGGTAGAGCATCACAGATTCATATGGGAGGCACTGCTTATTATTATCCAAGTTTTACTAGTAGAAACGGGTTTAATTTTCCTTTTACTCCTCCCTATTATCATGGTGATGCTTGGTGTGATTTGATTTGGGAATGCACAGAGACTCGGAAGTATACAGTATCCGAGATTATGCTGCAAGTAAAGGAGTGGCCGTATTATACTCGTCTTAGTTGGGCAGGTGGAAATAACATTTTGACAGATTTGGGATGGGGTATAGAAAGTTTCAGCGGTAATGACGCACAGGGAATTTATAGAAATTACGGTCAATCACCTTGGTCCCGAATGATTAACGCACCAGAAAATGATAATGAATGGGGCCTCGCTGGTGAGGTAACAACAACAAGTGTATTATCTACTATCCCAGCACTTAACTTTCAGGGAGGAGGCTTGTGGGGGAACGCCTACAGAATGGGCTCAACGACTGATCGAAGGGTTATTCTTTATAAAATGGGAGTTCAAACATCTGGCTCCTTTGAGTGCTATGGAATAAGTCAGAGACAAATGAACTACAATGCAATGCAAATAAATTCTTCTGTAAATTTATTTGGAAAAGCTATAAGGAAAACAGTAAATCTGGAAGATGATGGGACAAATGAAAAAGCAGAAGTGTTTTCAGAAGGAACCAACGAAGCAAAATCTAGATGGACAATTCAGACAAAATTTGAAACTCCGATGTTGAATTTTAATAAATATACAAATTTAGATGAAAACAATTGTACAAAACCATTATATGCTAGCGAATCAATTTCTCGAGGCATGTGGCATCAATATGGAGAAATTCCAACAGATCCTTCGGTAGGCGTCTTTTTACAAGTCGAGGACATCCCAAAAACTTGGCTTGTTGGTCAATTAGCTTTAACTTCTAGTTTTGCCGAACAAAAAGTCAAGTCCTTGGTTGATCTATGTGGGTTTTCAAGAACACCAAAACGCATAGGAGAATGCGCACAAGTCAAACAAATTTCAGAAGCAGTAGTGGCGGTCCCTTTTACTGAGAAAGATGGCGAGCGACAGTTTTTTCCAATCCCTCGAGAGGATATAGATGGGGCTATAGCCAAGCTTGATAGAAAACGCAACAGCGGCACTTTCCAAGCAGGACGAAGCGTGATTGATTTAGTCAGAAAAATGCGTCGTTATGTTTTCCCTCCATCAATGGATTTTGTAAAATATAACGCCATTGATCCTTTTGCCATGTATGTGTTTGAATTTACGCACAATTTAACAACTCAAGATTTAGCTGATATTTGGCAAAACCTTCCACCAATAATTGGAACCCAAATGGTTGAAGCGGAGGCTACTATTTCCCATGCTTTATTAGCAGAAGAATTAATGGGTGGTGGAACAGTCCGAAGCGGTGGTAATGTTATACGCAATTCTCCCGGAGAAGAAATTCCGTCTAACATTAGGTGGATGCTTTTTAAAGTGAAAAAAAGAGCAAGCACAGACTATTACCAAAAAGTAGTTCAAAATACGGGCCGTGGACCCAAACCAGCCTTGCAGTTAGCAGCCGAGAGAAAGGAGGAGGCAGATCTTCGTGCCCTAGGGATAGATCCAGAAATAACTTATAATTGGCCTTATGATTTCTTTTCGTTGGTAGAACTAGTTAAATTAGATGCTGAAGTTACTTTTGCTGACATTGAGGATGTTGCCGGAAAACCACGAACAATCAGGCCGAAGGTGTCATCTCGCGTGGCTAAAAGAGTGATGTCTAGGGGAGCGTTTGCTCGCGCTGGAATTGCAACATCTAGAGGGAAAAAGAAAAAGAAAGGTGGTGGAAGAAGATAGATGACATTTTTTAATAAAAAAGAAGATGTAATAAGCATAGAGCTTACTCCTTATGGCAGGAGCCTGTTGTCTAATGGAAAATTGGAAGCAGCCTATTATGCATTTTTTGATAATGATATATTGTATGATGCGGCAGCCGGAGGCTTCACAGAAGAGGCAAATGAAATTCTCACAAGAATTACAACAGATACACCTTATTTGAAACCTCAAAGAGACATTCTATCTCCGGAAGGCTTGATTTCTTCTTACGAAAGAACACAGCCGGACACTAGGCCACACACCAAACTTAAATTGAATTATATGACCGAACCACTTGGGACCTCTAAAGGAACAAGTGATTACGGCCCCGCATGGAAATCAACTTTTATTCAAGGTAAGATAAACGGAACTGTCCCAACAGTCTTAACGGGCTCCAACATGTATTTGAGACAGATTCCACAAATTGAATCTACTATAGAATATACTATGCAAATCAAAAACAATGCCAACAACCCTCCAGTAAGAGGTCAGTTGGTTTCCCCTGCTGCACCGGTGTCTACAATATTCCCCGATGGAACTTATTTGGATATTATAGAAAAACAAATCTTGTGTCAATTGTTAGAAAAAGATGGGTTTCTATTGAAGGATGGACTGGAGGTGGAAGTCTTCTTGTATGAAGACACAGCAGAACAAAATTTGTTGCCATTAAAGTTTCTTCCAAGAACGTCAGGAATCAAAAATGGCATCCTTTTAGATGAAAAAGAAACAATAGAGGCTCCATTAGATCCGTCTTATGTTGAATATTATATAAACTTCAACACAGATTACAACATTCCCGATCAAGATATATGTGCTGGTGTTCAAAATCTTAAAGCGAACGATATTGAGTTGGAAATTCCAATCGAATGTCCGGACCAAGAGTCTCTAGATTTTGATATTTATGGAACTAGAGTGGGCCCGGATGATATAGAGAGGTGTGATTAATGGCAAGTCAATTGGTGGGACTAGAAAACATTCCAAATGTTTATATAACAAAAATAAATCTTGAAGATAATAATAATCAAACTTATGGTTTGAATATCTTTTTGCAAATTAATGACAAGAAAGAGAACAATCGATATATATGGTCAGGAGAGGAAACCTTTTTTAATTTTCTTAGGGTTGGGTTAATAAAAACTTCTGATCCAACTTTGATAGGAGTCTTGACAAATGGGGTCCAAAGCCCATATCCTCCGGAGTTATTAAAGTCTTCTTTTTGGAACTCTAAATCTAGTTTGGATGTTATTTCTCTCCATGAGTTTCAAAAAACAGAAACTCAAACTGGAAAGGAATTTCAGAAAAAAATTGATTCATTAGTAAATTTTCAACAAACCGACTTGACAATTTTTGCTTTTTGTTATCTAGACACTGTTGGTCTCGGCGATCTGTTTGGAATTGAGTTGACCGGCGAGTTGAAACAGTATTTCGGAGCCCTCACCTCAGAAAAGATTTTGGAAAATGGATCAATTGTTAAGCTTACAAATATATTTTTAAATTCAGATTCTTCTGTGTGGACCGGTCCGGTGCATTATCATGCGGGAACAGGATACATGGCAGGATCCATTCATTCTTCTAAACCACATGGAGCCTTAACACGCTTAGTTGTTCAAAATATTAAACTTTCTGATAATAGAACTAAAATTTTTAAAAGCCGAGAGACAACGTCTACTCCAACTAACGCTATAGTAAGTGATTTACATTATTCACTAAATAATGAAGCAGACATGTTGGGTTTATTTTCAATAAACTGCAAACAACTGGCTTTGACCAAAACTAAGCACGGACGAAAAATGTTCAATGCTAGCAGACGATTGTTCAATGAGTTCTTAGAAACTATTCAAATTAATTCTATTTCGATTATAAGACAGCAGGTAAAAACAATACTTGTGAAAAATAAGATTGGCTCTCCTAAAATTGGAACCGAAGATTTTTCATCTTACAAATATTTAACTACCACGATGGATATGCAAGGCATTAGTCAATTACAAAATACGGATCTTTTACAAGAGATTTATTTAAACTCAGATTCAATGATAAGAAATTTTCAATTTCAAGATAACGAAATGACAGCTAAAGACAGCGGGCAGTATCGTTATGAGGTCGAGATTTCTATTATAGATAAATCTCAAAATTTTATTCGGAAAAAAATTGATGACTTAAATCGGAAATTAGATAGGCTCCAAACTATAGTAGAATTTTTAAATCGATCTAAAAATTATGATTATAAGCTGAAAAGGCTAAAGAACGGAGTAAATGTTCCATCAGAAATGCTAGACATTATAAGACTCTATTATACAACTCTTTCATATTATAATCAAATAGAGGAAGCCGAAGTAGAAAATTTGATCTCTGAGAGGCTGGGTCTTCTTTTAGATGGGTCCTATCGACCTTCTCATGGTGAAAGGTTTCTAAAAGACTATCAAAATCTGAATTCAGTTTTTCAAAGAAAATATAAAGTTTATTGTAAATATAATGTTACTACCAAAGCAAAAAATATTATGACATCTTTCATGCCCAATTTGATATCCTTTAAGAAAACATTTACTCCGATTGTTAATTTTGATGAATTTAGAAGGTCATATGATTACTTGGGAATAGAAGGAAACAAAGCTTTTGCACAAATGACAAAGCAACAGTTCTTAGACAGAGGAACACAGGAAGTTGAAAGATTTTTTGATACGTCCCAAACACTTATTAATGAAGATATAGAAAATTTAGATACCCAAGTAGCACAAGCTCTCACGGATATAAAGTCTGCTCAAAATTCTTATTTGACTCCTTTGAAGTTTGAGTTCGATCACCACAAAATAGATATTGATTTAGCTAAAACTGACGCAACTAATTTAACGAATGTTTTTTTAAAATCAAATGTGGTAGCGATAGAGGCCAAGCCCAAATTTCGAATACCTTTCCGGAAAAAAAGAAGCCGTAGAAAAAAGGGAAGAGACAAGAGGTCAAATAGGCAATTCTTCCGGAAGAATAGAAAAAGGAATAGGTTTTCTTTTTCAAGGGTTCCTTCTCGTTTTAACATAGTGAAGCCAACAGAAGAAGACGCATCGGCCGAATCTCAGAAATATTTAGGTGAAAACTCAACATTCAACGCTGTGTCGACAAATTATGAAGAGCCTCCAACTGATGCCGAACTGAAAGCTCAACAAGCTTTGGTAGAAGCAACAGTTCAGTTGATAACTCCCAGAAGTAAACTGAAATATGATATAGAGGCACCAAATTCTGTTATTGATACATATTCTAACTCTAAAACATTTTCTCCGGAGGTTCTTAGAAATGCTCCGCTGGCATTCAAAGCCCTGGTTTGTTCACGAGCGCTTGGAGTAAAAAATAATATTTTGGAATCAGAAACAGACATTCTTGTGGACCCAGAGTTCAAAACTCTATCAGAAATGTTTTTTCAGACTTCTCAAAAAATTGAAGTTTTGTCTGGATACGCTCGCGATGCTAATAATGAACCGATGCTGTCAGTTCCAATTTGGGAACCAATGAACATAGAAAAGATAGAAGAAAAAGACTCTGTAATTTGTCGCATGGTTTATGAAGAGAATCCAAGCTTGGGGCTTCAAACGACAGAGTCTTTTAAGCTACCGGTTCAAAATAGTGTTTTTGTTATTTCTAGCAAGGATTTAAAGGCTCGAGATTCCTCATTGATGAAAACAGAACCTCCTTTGGCATCTGATACTAATGTTAACACAAAGAACGAATTATCTAGAAACATTAAATATGCCACAACCAACATCATAACTCAATCTTCTAAGAAAGATTCTATATCGAAAAACATTCCGCAAACTAAAAACACCACTCAAAGAACAACAAGGCAGCCTACGAGAAGACCACCGTCATTACCTACAACCAGAGGAAATTATTAATGTCCAGACTTAAAATAGCAGAAGTGTCACAAGATCGCTTGATGCAAGCATTGGGCAAAAGCAAAATAGTAGATCTTTATGGGTTCGGTAAATCACGAATTGCAAACAATCAAAACGCATCTTTAAAGGTTTCTTTTCTAGAAAAACAACTTAAAGACGACGGATTGTTGTATGCAGAAGTGTCGACTATAAGACTTGAGCCCACTAACGCCAGTGTTAATTTTCAGAATTTGGTTCGTAAAAATGTTTCTTTGAATGTTCCCATCACTGATCATTACATTACTTTACAAAAACCTTCTTTTGCGCCGGAAGTCGCTAGTGAAAATTTAAATAAAACGATTGCATCTTATGATTTAATGACAAATTTTAATTATATTAGCGAAGACTATGATTCTATGCAGTCGGCCTTCCCAGAATGGGAGTTGCCCTCCATAGTGTCTCCTCCTACAAAGAGAGAGTTCTTAGACTTTAGGACCAAGGATGCAAAGGCACCGTTTAATTCCACAGCAAACCGTAATCAGTTTAAAAATTTTGTGTTGCCTAATGAAGGCCCTCGAAAAAAGCGCAGCTTGGATTCCACTCAAGCATTAGGAAGTTTTCCTTATTATAATCAAATAAAAATTACTAACAAAGTTGTTAATAAATTTTCTTCATTCTTAAATGAGTTAAGCATTTTTGATCCCATTCTTAGTTCTTATTTGCAGTCCCCCAAATCAAATTTATCTTTCAATGTCCAAGATGGGACATCGGTGACGCAAAATACACAAATTTCTACATTTAATCTTTTAAATTGGGCTCAAACAGAAGGAAATGATGTGCTTAGCAATTATTTTGCCCTCGATCCAGATGGAAATAATCAGTCGGATATGATTGTTAATTATAAAAAGCTTATGTTTGCTGGATATGTGAGAGCGTTGTCGAAGGGCAGCTTTCGTTCTTTCGAGGAAATTTGTAACAACGAAGAGTGTTATAGGGAGGATTTTGTTTATTCTGTAGATAAATATAAAAACGTGATAGCTGGTAACCCCAGCCAAAGACTGTTTGTCCCAGCGATTGATGATATTAGTATATTAAACGACACTCAGGTAAAGTATGGACAAACTTATGCATATAGGTGCGATGCTCATTATATAATCGTTGGCAACTCATATCAGTATTCGGATTTAAAATTTTGGAACGAAGATGGTGTAGAATATGCGACACTTAAAGTAACTAACACACCAAATATTATAATAGTTCCAATAGGGATGTTTGAATCTAATATTACAGTTATACAGCCGCCTCCGATTTATCCTCAAGTAAAATTTGTAACGGAGAACAATTCAAACAATAAAATTGACATTTATCTTTCTCCAACTAAAGGCGAGATTATAGAAAGGTTTATTCCGATTGTAGCTGCCGATGAGGAGAATTATCATATTTTAACAGAGAACCTGAAAGTTAACACAGATCAAGTTCGATTTCGATCAATGCCAGAAGACGGACTATATCAAATTTTTAAAATGTCAACACCGCCAAAAGATATAACCGATTTTAAAAACAAATTATTGACAGAGATTAGAATGCCTTATGAATCTAATGATGCGCTTTATAAGGATACTGTTTTGGCCAACACTAAATATTATTATATGTTTCGAAAATTAAATTCGAAGAATGTTCCATCAAATCCCACAGCAATTTATGAAATTGAATTGTTAAAAGATGCCGACGACTCCAAGGTTGTTGTTAAAGAATATCATCCCCCTAAGCCTCTCAAGAGCCAAGATAGTCTCAAATTCAGAAGCTTGTTTCAGATAACACCAGCAGTAGAGCAATTAATTTTTAATGAAGAACAGGACTATTTATTTGGTAAGAGGAGCCTTAAGGGGACTATAGATAATTTAAAATTAGGAACTGCCGAGAAGTCTGTGTGGGGAAGAAAGTTCAAATTTAGAATCAAATCAACCACAAGTGGGAAAATAATTGACTATAATGTCACTTTTACGCTCACAAAGAACAAAACAGAAGAAGATTTTTAATTAAATTCTATTTACTATGAAAAAGATTAGGAGATAATACATGGGATTTCTAGACAACAGTGGTGACATTATTTTAGATGTTGTACTTACTGACCACGGACGAAAAGTTTTAGCAAAAGGAGATGGCTCCTTCCAGATTACCAAGTTTGCTTTAGGAGATGAAGAAATAGACTATTCGCTTTATGATAATACAAATGCGAGTGGTAGCTCTTATTATGATTTGGAGATTTTACAAACTCCTGTTCTGCAAGCATTTACAGATAATGCAGCTTCAATGAAGACTCAGTTACAGACCTATACTAATATGGAATTGCTGTTTTTACCTGTGCTTCGTTTAAATGAAAGAGCCCCGCAAAACCAAAGAGCCTCTAACGGCACTTTCTATTGTGCGGTTAATTCTGAAACAGAAGACAATGATGGATCCACCGCAACCACGACTGGTGTAGCTCGCAATAGTGATGGCGCTGAAAGAACTGGTTTTTTGTTTGGAGCATCATTGGTCGGAACCATAATTCGAATTGACGAAGGCTTGGACACTACTCAAATTTCCCCTAAACGCAAGTTAGATGACGAACTAAAAGAAACCAGTTATATTGTTCAAATGGATAATAGATTGGGAAAATTAGTAGACAGCACAGGAACCCTGGCTGCTTATGATTATATTGATGATGATAACATTGCTTATTATACCGTGGATCTTGGAGATACTTTTGTGAGAGATATTACTGATGACACAACAAGCCCCTCTCAAGTCATCACGGGCCCAAGGGGAACAACGCTGAGTTTTAGAATCCAATCTTCGATGGATCTAAACACTAGCTCGTTTTTATTTACACAATTAGGCTCTACCGAATCTTTGGACAATCGCGGAGGTGGGACATCATCTTGTCTTTATATTGATTCCATTATTCGCGTGTCAGGTGTAAAAACAGGGTGCATGATTGATGTGCCAATAAGATATGTAAGACTAGCATAGGAACTAAATATGACTTTTAAACCACTAAACGAAAATGACATTGTCAACACAAGAACACTTTTGCATGAAGCAATCCCACTAACCGGAACAATTATTTCCGGAACCTATTCTGATGAGAATGTTAAACAATACTCTCATGGGATGTTTGAGTCTGTTTATGACTATCCTTATTTATCTTCGAGTGCTAATCATATTTTTGATGTAACCGTTGGAATCTCCCCGAGTTCAAATTATTATAATTTAATAACTACGACAAATGGAATGCAATCCAAAAAGAAAAACATTTATAACCAAATGGCACAGGTTCTCATGGGATATGATGCGACTGGCTCTATTCAACAGTTTGATCAAGATGGCAATATTATAGGCGGAGGAATGAAAATAGACAGCGCTTTTATCATTCCTTTCTCTAGACTACTGGTTAAAGACGAAATCAAAAAACAAACTTTTTCCATGCAATTAGGAGTAAATTCAGATTATCGAAACCCCTTCTCTAATATAATTACCATCTCAGATGTTAGCGCCTCAACAGAATATCGTGTAAATTCTCCTGTAGGTGAATATGGGATTCTTTATGCTACGTCTTCGACATCGAGTTCTCTCGAAGCCGGGTTGGGTGATTTGACTTCAAGCATTAATGGAACAAGATACTGGTACGCTGGCTTGATTTATTATCAGGCAGGGGTTGTAGTTTTGACAGGATCTATTTTAGGGTCAATGCTCAATCATGGTTTGATCGGTGGTGAGCCCCTCGAGCTTATTGAAAAATATGCAACCGCCGCAGCAAATGCTGGCTGGAACTCTCAGGAGGTTGCATTTACCGGATCAACTATTAGTGCTTCTGCTCAAGGTCTCCGTCACAGAATTAAAAACATTCAGTTCAATAACACAACGGAATTGAATTCAACCATTTATTTCTGTAGAGCAAATCATAATGAATTTAATTATTCTTCCAATCCAACTTATTTAACTGGTTCTAAAATAAGGGTGAAATCACAAGCAACTGATAATCCCGTGTCTTATATTACCACTGTTGGGTTGTATAATGATAACAACGAGCTTATGGCAACAGCTAAGTTAAGCGAGCCGTTGAAGAAATCTCCGGCAACAGAATTTACGATCAGAACAAGATTGGATTACTAAAATGTTATGTCATACTATAAGTTCCGTCCCAACGATTTATTTGTCAACACAATAGAGACAAACCCAGATGTAAACTTTTACATTCATTCGGGTACGATTTATATTGACAACAGAGCATACATTTCAGGATCTTATTCAGATAATATCATGACCGTTCCTCGAAATTATATTTCTCTTTTCGATTACAATGTAAATCGAAACACAGGCTCTTTGACTTCATATTATGAAGGAGACACAGCTAATTGTATTTATCCTTTCGTTGTCAAAGACGGGAAAAGAACGAGTTTTAAATCTATTAGCAAGACCGATTGGAATACTCAATTTAACTTCGGAGGAAACCAAATAACCTCCAGCTACAACTTATCAGCTAGCATCACTCGTTATTTAGTAAGCGCTTCGACAACGAGCTACAACAGGCTTCGAGCACTTACAACAGTCTCAAATCACTATAAATATTTATCGCCTCATTATGATTTTGCTACTTATTATCAGAATGCGACTACAAATTTAATTTCTATTCCTTCTATCTTTTACGGATCGACTATCAAAAAGGGCTCGGTCAATCTTAAATATTATATTTCGGGAACACTCGCAGCGCAAGCATCAGATTATCGTTACAATGGAGAACTGGTTCAGGTTTCTGGCTCGCCGCATTTGCAAGATCAAGTGGTTGGTACAATTTTATATACGGAAGGAATGATTTTGCTTACTTCCTCTGCTGAGATTGATTCTACCACTATTAATTATGAGACTGCCACATCGTCTTCTTGGATTCGTTTTGGGTTTGGATCAAATGACGATAATTTTCCCTATGACGATTTAACGCATGCTCAACAAATGACCAGATTGTCGGCCTCTTATGTTCTAGAGTTCCAGGGGACCAATCACATTCAAACCATGACGCTGCTGGCTAAGGCTCCTTATGCCGAATTGAACAATTCAAACAATCCCACATATTTAGATAATTCTGCGGGATCTTTGGGAAGCGTAAACTCTGGTTCTTATATTTTTGAGGAATCCAAAAGGATTATAAAAAATGTTGTGTCCTCAAGCTATACAGACGTTGCCCCTCCGATGAAGAAAGAAACATACATTTCAACGATTGGACTTTACGACAAAGATAAGAATCTTATTGGTTTTGCTAAATTAGCAACTCCGGTTCGTAAAACAGAGGATAGAGAATTTATTTTTAAATTGAAATTAGACTTATAGAAACTACTTATACATAAAGGATTTGACCATGAAATATTCACTTATAATGGAAAACTGGCGAAGATATCAAAAATTAGAAGAAAATTTATATTTGCTTGAGACCAAAAAGATTACTTACGAATCTTTGGTTATGAAATTAGAAAACCAAGAAATTACTCCGTTGGTTTATTTGGAGTCTTTGGACCACTATATAACAGAACAGAGCAGCGTTTACCTGACGAGCATAAATGAAGGTATTTTTAAAGAAACAGTGTCTGCATTGATGAGAAAAGCAGCAGCATTTGCCATATCATCAATATCTAAGGTTCTGGGGGTTCTTAACAAAATTGATGTCGGTGTCGGTGTTGCAGCGATGAAAACGATCGGTACTGCCTTGGGGATTCTTAAAAAACTTGTGCCGGTTGCCAAAAAAGTCATGAAAGTTATGGGACCATTTGTGGGGATTGTGATAATTGTGGGACTTGCGCTGTGCAGCCAAGCTGCAATGGCTGCGGGTCTAGACCCAGAAACTTTAAAAATGACAATACCAGATGATGTTCTCAGAATAGCCACAGAAATAGCTGCTGATTTAGCTAAAGATATGGAAGCATCAACGAAAGTTAACGTGGATATTAATCAGATTGTTGATGTTTCTCAAGGTGGAGAGCAAGTAGTTCAAAATGCAACTGAGATTGTTCAAGAACTTGGAGACGATACTGCAGTTGATAAAGCAATCAGAGCAGCAGAACTCCTCCAAACGATGGCAGAGTGGGAAGGAGAAATGACAGTAGAGCAGTATGAGACAATTTTAGACAAACTAGACGTAGAGTTAGCAGACACTATCAATGAAGCTGTCAAGGATGCACAAGCTCTTAAAGAAAATGAACCGGGCATAGCAGAAGAGATGGAAAAAATAGCAGATCTCAAAGGAAGACTAAGGGTCCAATGGGACGGAATTGTCGATTCTGAAATTAGCAGCAAAAGAATTTCCAGCGGTGACACACAAGCAGATGTCCTGCGGTCTCAAAGTGTTCAGGTTGGGAAAAAATCTATCGTAAATCGATAAATAATACTTGACAAACCTTTTCCGGTATGTTATAATATAATTATGATACTCGGAATAGATGTAAGCACCTCCAAGATTGGCTATTGTGTTGTTGATGATCAACAAAAACTTTTGGAGGTTCACTTTAAAAAACTCAAGGAAGACACCTTGGAACAAAAGGCTTGGATGTTTTATTGCAATGAACTGAAAGAAGTTCAGCGTAAATATAATATAACAGAAGTCAGAATCGAAGAGCCATTCACAATGTTTAGTGGTGGAAAAACTACAGCAGGAACAATGGCAAAGCTTCAAAGATTTAACGGAATGATTTCGCTTATGGCTTATCATTGTTTTAGAATGGTTCCCGTTCTTGTTCCATCAAGATCAGCTAGATCAAAATGCGGAATTAAAATCAAAAGAGGCGAGAACACAAAGAAAAAAATCATCGAATGGGTTGAACAAAAATATCCAAAAGATTTTATTGTCGAGTTAACTCGACATGGAAACCCAAAACCCGGAACAGATGACATGGCAGACTCAGTTGTCGTTGCTTTGTCGCACTTTTAACACTTAACTATACTATATCATCATGCACTAGGAGGACACATGGACATGGTTACTGTACTTATACCCGGTGGATTTAAGCCACCTCATGTAGGACATTACAAATTCTTTATGCATTATATTAACAACCCAGAAGTATCGGAGGTTAGAATTTTCTGCGGGGAACGTCAGCGAAAAGTTGGTGATGACTTTGCAGTCTCTATAGAGCAAACAGAAGCCGTTTTAAGGCTTTACGGCATCTTGGATAACCCAAAGGTCATCTATCAACGTGCAAGCGTCAGAAAAGGCTCTAACGGCCACTACACAAACCCTTTTGCTGATGTGTATGATTGGGCGGAGGAGAATCATGATAAAACGGAAAATCAAATCTCTCTTGGTCTTTCTTCAAAAGACACAGGATATCAAGCAGGGTTCTTGGGATACTTTAAATCCTTTGCCAACATTGTTGAGATCCAACACACATATCAACAAGAGGAGTTTATCTCAGCGACAGAGTTTAGAGAGGCCTTAGCAGCAGGAAAATCAATTGACAAATTCATACCAGATCACGTTTCAGCAGAGGAAATAAAGAA
>CEUI01063763.1_pt1 | contig 15935 bp, 16 predicted proteins | sample 531411 | NCBI WGS metagenome assembly CEUI01 (sample SAMEA2622841, study PRJEB7988) | marine metagenome | isolation source: saline water (ENVO:00002010), including
TAGAAAGATTAAACACTTGGGCTAGTGGCAAGTCGAATGTAACTATAATTGAAGGAGATTGGGCTAATTTAAGCCTTACAGATACATATGATGGAATCTTCTTAGACACATTTGGAGACGCTAATTGGAGTAATTTTAAAACATTTGCATCATCTAGGGCTAAAGCAGGAGCTCAAATAACATATTGGAATAATTTTGAAGAAGAAAAAAATGAGCATTTATTTAGCTCTATCTCTTTTGAGTCTATCTCAATATCTCCAGACGAAAATACTTATATGAATGGAAATACATATTATATGCCAAAAGTAGAATTGTAATGCCTAATATATATGTAAATTCTAATGATGGCTATGTTCGTATGACTCATACATCATGGGCTAGTGCAAGAGACGCAGTTTCGGGTAATTTATCTAGCTCAACATCTACACTGTCTTCATATGGAGTTAGTGCTTTTGCTTCAGCAGGTCGTGGAGGCTCTACTACATATTATATATCAAGGTCTTTTTTTTATTTTGATACTTCAGGAATATCAGGAGAGGTAGATAGTGCAACATTAAAGGTTTATGGAGTTGGCACTGGGGGAGGCGATTTAATTGCTGTAAAATCTGATTTAACTATATCAAGCTTAGGAACTGCTGATTATGATGCAATAGAAGGTTGGGATACTTCTACTGGAGCAAATGGAAGTGGTGCTGGTGACCAAGAAAGTAACGTGACTAAATATTCAAACGAAATTACTACCTGGAGTACCTCAGGATATAATGATATTGCTTTAAATGCTACAGCAAAAACTGATATGAAGAATACAAACACTTTATATCTTTGCTTAATAAATTTTGACAATGATTTAAAAGATATTACACCAACAGGAACCTCAACTAGAAGCGGTGTTACATATGCAAATTACACAGGAACAAGTAGAGACCCTTATATTGAATATACATTAGTACCATCAACAAATAACTCAGTATTTTTTGGAACAAATTTTTAGTTGGTTTGATACCAAGTAAAGTATTATATTATAAGGTATAATTATGAATAATTTAATTAATATATCAAAAGGAATAAAATAATGTCAATACCACTAGCCGTCCCTTTAGCATTACAAGGGCTTTCAGCAGCAGGTAATCTTTATGGAGCATATCAAGCATCTAAACCATTAGAAACTCAAGCAATAAGTCCTGGGGAAATAAGTGGATACATGTCTCCCATACAAGGAGTTATTAACCAAATGCAGGGTTCTCGTGGACAGATGACTAGAATGGGTCAGCAAATGATGGACCCTAGAAGTGCTTACAATTTACAGCAAAAACAATCAATGCAAGAACAAGGTGCTAGTCAACTAGCATTACAAAATTTATTGCAAGCAAGGCAAAATGCAGCAACTGGTGTCGATTCTGGTATCGTTAGAGCTCAACAAAGAGCACAACAACAAGGATTATCACAAAGCCTGGGGCAGCAATATCAAAATATGCTAGCTCAAAATAGAGCTCAAGGCTTAGGTATATTAGGTAATCAACAATCCTTATTAGGCAGTATTGGGCAATTACAAATGGGTGTTTCTGAAAACATTGGTCAAGCTGCAATATCACAAAGGCAACAACAAATGGCTGAAGAGTTAAGAAGAAGACAAGCAATGAGTAATATGTTTGGAGCGACCTCTTCTGGACTATCTGGCATGGCTATAGGAATGTTAGAATAATGGCTTTAAGATTTGGTAATTATCCAACAGAATCTCCCTTACTAGCAATGCAAAGAAGGCATCAGATGCAAGAGTCTGCTCAAGATATTGGTGGTGCTTTAGGAATGGCTATTAAAGGAATTGCTGATAAAGGTGGAGTAGGAAAGGCAGGAAAAGCATTTAGGAAATATTTGTCAGGGCCATTTAAAGAAGGTGAGATTCCAAAAACTTTTGAACAATGGAAAGCTCAAGAATGGGATAAAGACCCAAGCAATCCTAAGATATTAAAAAAGAAAAAAACAAGCAGAGCTAAAGAGTTTCAATCTTTAGTAGATGAAAACCCTGAAGCATATAAACAATGGAAGAGTGATACTAGGAAGTGGGAGAAATCTCAAAACCCTCCTTGGTGGGAGTTTGGAGCTAGAGCTAATGTAAAGTCACAGACACCACGTCCTGGTTCATTTAAAGACTATTTAAAATCTCAACAATCAGATGTTGACCAATCAATCCAATCTGACCTTGAAATGGAATCTCCTGATGAAAAAAGAAGTTTATTTCAAAGATGGAAAGACAAATTGGCGCAAAAGAAACAATTAAGATTAGACAGAAAAAAATTAAAACAAGATTTAAATCAACCTACACAGTTTGATGATATAGGAGCAGAATATAGCGTTGACGATGTTCAACAATTTAAGCAATCAAAACCAAGACCATTAAGGATGACATCTTTTGGAGGTCCTGAAATTCAAGACTATAATTACATGCTTAATACTCCATTTGCAAACAAAGTTAATATTGACGACCCAGCTCTTAAATTTAAGACTGGTGGAATACTAGGAAGGATATTTACTCCTCAGAAATTTAAAATTAGTCAACAATTAAATGAAGGTTTGCTTGGAGATGACCCATTCTCTACTTACGAGCAAATGCTTTCAATGGACCCTACGCAAAATCCTGGTTTAGATTATCAAAGTAGATACGAAACTTCTTTCTCTCCACAACAAAGAGAATTTTTTGAACAATATGGGGGAATGAGAGGTCCTCTATCTAATGTTATAAACAATAGAAGGTATTAATAATGGCTACAATGCAAGAAATTATACAAAGACATAAGATGAAACAGGAGGAAGAGTATGCTGGTAATTTATTAGCATATGCTATGGGTGCTGCGGGTGATTACACCACAAAAGATGGTGTCCCCTCTTTTACTCCTGGTGGTCAAATGCCAAGCAAAACAGAAGCTTGGAATAGTTATTTGCAAATGAAGGGTGGTCAAGTTAATGCTCAAGACTTATTAGCTTTTAATCAAATGTATGCGAACGCTCAACAAATGCAAGTAAGCAATCAAATAAATGAATTATCTAAATTACAACTTCAAGGTGTAGAGCCAGATGAAATACAAGATTTAGTTAAAGATAATGACCAAATGTATAATAATTTATTGGATATGGTATCTAACTTAGAGGGTTCTGGAGATGAACAGGCATTTCAACAAGCACAAGTATTAAGAAACTATCTGCCTCAAGAGGAAAGTAAAGGATTAATAGGCGAAGCATTTGAAGATGAATTAAGCCTTGGTGAGATAGCAGGGCTTACTGGGGCAGGAGCTCTAGCCTATGGTGCTTATAACTGGGCTAGAGATAGAGGAGATTTAACAGACTATAAAAAAGAATATAAAAAGCAAATTAGTGCAGAACGTAAAAAATTAAATACTGCTCAAGCTAAATTAAATGATATGGTTCAAAAAAGAGCTAATATGTTAAATAGAAAAGTAAATATAAGTCCAAGTGCTCAAGTTGCAATGAATAAAACGATACAAAAGCAGCAATTAAAAGTATTAAATGCTAGACAAAATATGAGAAATATAAATATAAAAAGTCAAGCTCCAGACTTTAGATATAAAGCATTAACTAAGCATCTTCCAAAAGGGACGATGGGTAGAGGAATATTAGGCACGGCAGCTTATTTAGCAGCTGAGCCTATGGGAAGAGCATTGGGCGGAGAAACTGGTGCGCAACTAGGTAGAGGTGGAGCTAATCTTGCATTACTTGGACAAGCATTAAGAATGGCTGGGCCAGCCTTAATGGGTAAAGGACCATTGGGAACAGTAGCAGGCGGTGCATTAACAGCGTTAGGTATGGGTGGAACTGCTCTCTGGGACTTATATAATCAAGCGACTTAATAATAAAATACAATGGCAGAATTCCAACCACAATGGGATGAGAAGACTCTTAGACAGTTAATAAAACGATACGACCAGAATCCTTCTACATACCCAGAACATTTTAAAACATCCTTAAGGCAACATGCCCAATATCACAACGTCCCTTTTTATGAAGGAGACTTTAGTATTGCAGATGCTATGTCTGATTTTGGAGCAGGATTTTTTGAAGGATTTACTACTCTTCATACAGGTGAAGCTCCAGACAATGAATATGAAGCTATATTTAGAAACTTAGGGCATTTAGCAGGGTTTGCTCCAGGTATAATAGGAGCTCCATTAGGTGCTGCTGCTAAAGCATCTGCCAAACTTGGATTAAAATCTCAATCACTTCTTACAGCGGCCAGTATGGCTAGACAACTTAATGATAAATCTATTCCTATGGCTGCGGCTAAGATTGCTACAGATTTTGCTAAGAAGTCAGCCAAACCTTTCTTAAGACAAGGACAGATGGCTAAAACTGGTGCAGTTAGCACTGCTAGTAATTTTCTTATGGGTGAACGTGCTAGGCATATAGCTGAGGGAGCATTCCATTTAGGTGCGGCATCTGCCGTTTCTGCTTGGCAAGGTGGAGTTGATGAAATGATGTCTGCCTTTATTGGAGGTGCTCAAGCTGGTGGAATATTTAGAAGTATAGGTAACTTTATCAATGTAGGTAATGAGGCAGGTAATAAAGTAGCTAAATCATTAGCTGGTTCTTTATTTATGGGTCTTCCTGCTACTGCGAGAGGAGCTACTACTCCTGAACAAGTATATGAATACGTTATGGGTGCTTGGTTTGGTGGTCAAGAAAGACCATGGACTATTGCTAAAGCTGGTAAATTTCAAAAGAAATATGAGAAAGATGCTAAAGACAATAAAGAATTAGAAATTATTAAAGACCCTGAGCTTCATCCTGAATTTAAAGACTTACCTCCTGAAGTTCAACCTGTTGCTAAAGAAATGTTTGCTAATGCTTATGGAACTCCTGAAGCACAAACAAGTAAATATGCTGCTCAATATTTTGCCAGAAAAGGTAAAATAGATATAGATAAAATATTAACTGAAGCTGAAAAACCATTAGAACCTATTACAGACCCTACAGGACAAGAGCCAATACAAAAATTAGAACCTTTAAAGAAAGTGCCTACTGGTGAAGTAAAAAAGAGAGAAAAAGAAGAGTTTGAGGCTGGTAGTCTAGGAGAGGACAATGTAGGAGTAGCACCTACTTTAGACCCTAAGGTGGGTAATCTATCTAGCAATATAGTTAAATATAATATGCCAGATATATTTAAAGAGTTAAAATTATCTCCAGCTGAAAATAGAATTAAAAGAGAAGAAGTAGGCAATAAGCTTGGTAGTATTATAGAGAATTACTTAAAAAAGAACACTGGAGTTGCTACTAACGAATCTGTTGAAGCAGTTACAAAAATACAAGAAATGCTTGCTAAGGACTATAATTATCAAATTAAAAGCTCAAAGAATGACCCGGAAAGAGTAGAAAGGTTTGAAGGTGAAATTAGACAATTCTTAGGCAGATACAATAATGATACAGTAACCAATGTATTGACAACTAATGGTACTGATTTATATACATTATCAGAAAAGTCTCCTAAAAATTTAGCTGGAAATAAAAAGATAGTTAGAGAACCATTGAAGCCCGTGGATATCTTATGGCAAAAATTAACAAATAGAAATGAAAAAGCTCATACATTCCTTGACCACATAGTAGTTAAAGGCGCATCTGGCAATAAAGAAATTACACTTCAAAAGTTAAAACAAAGTGAATATGCTGAATATGGTGGAGAAAAAGATTATTACAAATTAGTTAAAGACACTATGGTCAAGATGGATAAGCAAGGTTCTTATTACTGGGGTGGCAAAGGAACAAATGATAGATTATACTTTTTTAAATACCACCCTAAAACAAAAAGTATTAAAACAAGCGATATTACAGGCCTTTTTAAGAGAAGTGATGTAAATGCACTTAGAAAAGATTATATTCGTAAATACGGCCTTTCTGGCGATTATTTTGACAAAGCCTTTAAATCTAATGTATTATGGGGCTTAGAATTGAATGGTTTAGAGTATTCTAGGGCTAATATTAAAAAGATGCTATCTGAAGGCTTTTTATCTAACGCAATAGCTTTTAATAAAAGACTTCCATTGTTAATGACTAATTCATATGCAGCTGAAAAAGAGTTTTTTCAACAATATAAAGATGCAGATACAGGCTTAGGTTTAGGTTTAACCAAAGATGGTAATTTTAAATATACTATTACTCCAGATTTTCATCAAAATATGTCTAAAGAATTTCAAGCTAAAATGAAAGAAGCTGCAAAATATGCTGACATTAAAAGTAGTCAAACTGAAGAGCGACTAGATGGTGCTATTATAGCTAGAGATGATGTTGTAAGAGCTATGAATTTAGAAAAAGGAACCCCCGAATCTCGTACTAATAAATCTTTAATTTGGTCGCCTCATCCAGAGTTAGGAGCATTGGCAGGTAAGTATGCTATACATCCTGCAGGGGAAAAACTTAGTGCCGAAATGAGAGATGCGGGATTGCATTTTGATATGATGAGTACTGCTGTAAAACAAAAAGGAGGCAGAGAGTTTTATGGTGAGTATGAATTAGACCCTACTCATATATATCAAGACTACGGAATTAAGCAAAGTAAAAAGTTTATTGCACCTCAAACAATTAAAAAGCAAATGCTTACTAATTTAGTAGAATCTATTTCTTTTATGGGTAAAACTAAAGATAATGTAAGAATGAGTGAAGTTGTTGAAGATATCTATAAAACATTAATAGAGCCGAGAGTTATTGGACAAAAAGAGGCTAATGAAGCATTTGAACTGTATAAAGAAAAACTTACTACAGCATCTGACAAAGAATTGGCTAGGGAGTTAGATAAATTAGATTTTGATAATATTGGCATTGAGCCTTTAACAGAAGCTTTAAAGATAAAGGGTAATCAATTATTTGCTAAGAAATTCTATAACCATCTTTTATTAAAAAGAAAAGAATCACTAAAAGATGAATTTGAAGCAGGTGAAATATCAGAGTCAGAATATGAATCTAACAATAGAGAAGTAGAAGAGTATCATTCTGTTGCTCAAAAAATGATAGCTGCATCTAGAAGAGATGCTATATCTAGAGGCAAACCAGAGAATGAAGTGAGCATTTTTGTTAATCCTGATATTAAAAACTATAGAGATAAAATGCTATCTAGTTACATTAGAAATCAAGTAACTAAACCTAAGATAGAAAATGCAGCAGCCGCTATTATTAGACCTTATGATGACTATTTAATGAAAGATGCTGATAATAAAAATCCAAGATTAAAAGAATTAAATACCAATAGCAAGTTATTCTTCCTTGGAGATATGCATAAAAAGAAAGTGCTGGATACAGATTTATATGGTAAGAAAACGTTAGAAGAATTATATAAAATATATCTTAATAAGAATACGCCAGATAATGTTAAAAAAGAACTTAAAGAAGTCTTTAGAACTGCTGTTATTAGGGTTCCTGCTGATTCTAATTCAGGTACTCAAATATTAGAATTTGCTGGATTTACTGGAAGAAATGATTATGGTGTTCTTATACATGGTTTAAAGATGAGAGCACTTGGTGGTGCTGACCTTGATATTGATTCTGCCTATCTTTACTTTGGAGGCAGAGGAGGATTTAAAAAATCTTGGAAAGATGTCATAGAATCTCAAGAACAAGAGTTTTATGAAAAGCAGAAAGATGGTAGGTTTAAAATAGCTGATAACAAAGCTAAAGAATTTGAAGACAGATTGATAGAAAGTTATTCTCCTAAAGCTGATGCTTTATTTAAAAGTCAGGCGGGTATGTTTGCTCCTAATATGCGTCATCAAGCATCAGAAGGAGCTGTTGAGGGCAGAGGATTGTTGGGTGGAGCTGCAGTTAATCCTAAAAATATATTAGCATCTGCCTATGAAACTATCTTAAGAAAAGGTGAAGATACTTTTAAGGTTAAGTACTTTAATAAAGATATAGAAGTTACATTAATACCAAGGACTAAGCCTGAAGAAAAAGCATACGCAAATAAATTAATGCGTGCTATGGTTGGTTTTTCATCAGATGCGATGGATTATGGTAAGCCTAAAGGCTATGAGAACTGGTATAAGCAAGCATTGCAAGCTCATTTTATTATTAAATCTAAAACTCCCAATGTTTTAGATAAAGTTGGTATTTCTGCTTTTGTTAATAATGGTATTATTGGAGCATTAAACAATGCAAATAAAGCATATTATGGAAAAGATTATTCAAATAACAGGCAATGGTCTATGGAAGATAGAAAGTATCTGACTAAGGATTTGATGAATGAGCAATCAGAAAATATTACTACTATTACACCTAAGATTGCTAGATTATTATATAACGTTGATTATAGTGATAATGCTCTCAATAGAATTAATCAATCAAAATTGAAAGATTTATTTGATACTTATAATAATAATGTTAAGCAATATTCTGGTTTAAAAGACCCAATGGGCAGACGAAGTATGGGAGTCCTTGGCGGTACCTATATTAATAAAACATTTAAACATAAACTATTAAATCCAGATGAAGTAATAGCAATAGCTAAAAATGAAGGTAAATATGAAGGTGTTTTTGAAAACATTATTAAAGGTACTAGATTTGAAATAAATAAAAAAACTAAGCAAAAAAGAGAATACAAAACAGTAGATGAAAGAATAAATGTACTTAACAGATTAAAAGAAACAGCATCTGACTTTGCAATAAGAGATATACAGACACTTGTAACAGTACAAGAAGTATCAAAGATAGTTAATGCTATTAAAAATAGATATCCTCAATTAACTGATTTTCAAATCAATAATATGATTTCTAATACACACAAAACAGTAGAAGGATTAAAATCTAAATCTTACTTAATGAGAGATGATAGAAATACTGAAACTTTATATGATAATAAGAAAAAACAAACTAAAAGTACTGGTTCTGCAGAAAATGACCAAAATGCAATTGATGCAGAAATTAGAAAATGGAAAAGGAATAAAACTGATTTAGAAAAAAGATTATTCGATACTATGATGCTAGGGTCATTGAATAGAGGAGAGCCTAAGCGTCTGGCAGAACTAAATGCTATTAAAGCTAAACGTAAATTAACATTTAAAGAGCAAGAAGAGTACGATACGCAACTTGAAAATACAGCAAGAACATCATCATCCATGCTTGGATATAATAGTGAAGCAATGCAACGTGGGTCTTTAGATAAGTTTTTAGGTGAAATAAACAATATTTACAATGAAGTGTCAGAACAACGTGCTCCTAAGCAAATTCGTAAAGAAGGTACTATAATAGCAGAAGAGCCTACTAAAAAAGAAAATATTGAAAAAGGTTGGCCTGAGCATTCAGATAAAAAATTAGTAGAAAACTTTGTTAATACAACAGGTTGGGAAGGTGTAAAAGAAGCCAAAGAGGTTAAATTAGATAATGAAACTAAAGGCTATATAAATGATATTCTTTTAGATTTAAAAACAGAAAATAATAAGGTTGCTCAAAACATTGGATTCCTTGCTAGGGAAGTAGTTGGAAAAGATATCAATATATTTAATAAGCAAGATTGGATGCTTTTAAGGAATTGGTTTAGAGATGTGAAAACAGGTACACTATGGCAAAGATTAAAAGGTGAAGGAATTACCAAGTTATCACAAAGAGCATATTTACAGTTTCCTGAAACTGTTAATAGAGAATTAATGAAAGATGAAATCGTATTAATGCAACAAGAAGGAATATTTCTTACTGAGAAAGGAATGAAGCTAGGTAAAATTACTAAGCCTACTCAGTATCTTGATATTCTTCAAAGCAGAATTACAAAAGCCAATGAAGCAGCTGATGGACTAAATGACGATTTAGCATTTAAAATTGCTAAAGAATATTCATACTTAGATGGAATGAAAGATGGACAGAAGTTATGGGAAGTAGCTATGGTAACAAGAGAATTGCCTATGGCTGATAGATTGATTAGTAAAGCTGAAAAGAAAGATTTAAAACTTGCTGCTTTTCATGCTAAAACATACAAGGATGCTTACAATTTAATTACCAAACAACATAATTATGAGGCAGATTTAAAGAATAAAATATACAATATTACATTAGATGGTAAGCCAACTAAAATCTCAGGTAAAGATATAGTAGATAGAATTAATGCATCAGAAACAAAATATTATAAAGAAAAGTTAAAGTTAGCTAGGGGCAATGTTCCTGTTGATAAAAATGGTGATTTAATTGTTATTGGTAAAGATAAAAATGGTAATGATTTATATCCATTGCAAGATGCTATAGTTAAAGGTATCCCTGGAATGACTTCTGGCCCTAAAAATAGTGGATACGTTACTGGATATTATGACCCACTAACTAAGCAAAATCCTAAAATTAATATTTCTAAACTTACTAATGATGTTAATAAATGGTTAGCAAAAGGAAATAAATTTCCTGAAGAATTTGGAATAGATGGAGTTAATACTATTGCTAGGTCTATGATGTATGAAATGGCTAGTAAAAATAAAAATATGACTCCAAAAGAAAAACAAACAATGTTTTTTACTTTCCCAAGCAGAACAGGTAGAATTAAAGAAGATATGTATTTCCCTCATGCACATTTTAATAAAAAAACAGCACTAGATGCTTTAAAAAAGTATGCAGAATATCTACGAAAAAGTGACTTACCATTAGAAGAGCAAACAAAACTAATTAATAAATTAGCATATAGACATCATGCCTTAACTGGTGATTATATGTTTGAAGAAATAAATCAATGGGATGGTTTTTACAAAGGAATGGATGCTATAAGTAAACGTAAAAGCAAGAAAGAAGAGCGTATTGATTGGGTTAAAAATATTCGTAAGGCTGGTTCTCAAATGAGCAGAGAAGGACACTTACCTGGATATTCATTTGACAGACAAGTTCCTATTGGTTATGGTAAAAGTTTAAATAATACTTATTTTAGACAATGGGCTCAAATCTTTAGTAGAGATACAATTAATAAATTTGAAAAATCTATGTTTGATAGAAAAGTACCTAAGGAAATTTCAGAATCATGGTCTAATTTTGCTAAACTATATGTACAAGGTGCTATTGGTAATCCTGATGTAGTTCCTGAGTATATTTATGAAAATCCTAATATGAAAATTAAAGGGACTCCATATGGTTGGTGGGCTGATAATCGTGTTAAAAATAGATTAAATAAAATTGGAGATAAGTTAGGGTTAATAAAGAAAGATTTACCTGAAAACTTAAGAGGGTTAGATTTAAATGATGTTAAGAAATGGAGTAACGTAGAAGCTAAGTTTGAATTAGCATCATTACTTGCTCACCCTAAATCTGCTGTAGCTAATATATTTGGTGGTACGATGCATACCATTCAATCTGTTGGATTTTCTACATGGAAAAATGCTAGAAACGATAAGTTTATGTCTACTATCAATCCAGACTTTGCAAGTAAATCTGGTAGAGATGCAATGGCTGTTAAACATGGAATATATCCTGAGCAGTTAATGGAAGAATATGGATTAAACAGAGAATTTCAATCTGTTAAAAATACAGAATTTATTTCAGACATTGCTAGGAAAATGAGAAGAGACCCCAATCTTTCTAGTGAATCTGTCATTGACTTAGCTAAAAAGCGTCAAATAACAAAGCCAGTTATGGAGCTTGCTGCTAAATTTATGTCTATCCCTGAAAGAGCCTTAAGAAGAGATGCTTTTATGGCTCATTATTTACATTGGTGGAATAAGTTTAATGGTGCTATAAAAGACTTTGACCACCCTATATTAATAGAATTAGCTAAGAAAGGTGTTAAATCTACACAGTTCTTATATTCAGCTCCATATAGACCTATGTTTGCAAGAACAGCGTTAGGTAAAGTTATGACTCGTTTTCAATTATGGGGTTGGAATGCTGTAAGGTTTAGAAAGGATGCTTTAAAACAAGCTAGGCTTTATGGATTTAAAGGTAGCGAAGCTCAAAGAGCCGCTAGAATGATGCAACTTGATTTGTTTGTATTTGCAATGGGTAATGCTTTTGCTTATTCATTATTTGATACTGCTATGCCAGCACCATATAACTGGTTTCAAGATACTTCAGAATGGTTATTTGGAGATGAAAAAGAAAGGAACAGAGCTTTCTTTGGACAATGGCCAAGAGCAGTAGCTCCATTGCAATTAGTAACACCTCCTATATTAAGACTTCCAATGTCTTCTATGAGAGCTATATTAGAAGATGATTGGGAAAAAGTATCTAATTATTATATTCATACTATGTATCCATTTGGAAGGATATCTAGAGATTTTGTTGGAAAGAATAACTTAATTGAAAATCCTATGTCACTTGTAGATAAGTGGACTGGAGTTCCACTACTTGGTTTAAGTAAAGCTTCTAAAGATTTAAGGAAAGATAAAGAAAGAAGAGTTGAAACCCCAGGACCTGATTACTTTTAAATTCACCACCGTGTAATTATTGAGATAAGAGAAACAGAGGATTACTCCTCTGCATCTCTCCACTCATTAGCTTCTGATTCTTCTACCATTCCATAAAATAATGACAGATAAACCATAGCATCTATAATTCTGCCTCTAACATCTTCTCTTTGAGATTTATGCCCTTTAATATAGGCAGATATACCATCTACATGTTTTAAGAAATATACCCAAAGGACTTGCATCTCACTTGCATTAATTGCTTCTGCCACTCTTTCAAAGTTAGCAAATACATTATTTTGTGCATGAGCATATTCTTTTTGCCCCTCATTCCTTGTCTTTACTAGATTCGGAATTATCTCCTCCTCCATCAGTTTTGTCATCTGATTGAAGTTCATCTTTACCTCCTAGTTGTTTTTTCATAAAGTCGCTAAATTTATCACCTTTAATTATATCTTTTTCTTTCATTACCTTTTCCATATAAACTATAAATAAATTAAGAGTTACTTCTATCGATTCCACTTTATGTATTACCTGACTAAGTACATCTATAATTTGTTTTTTGCCTATATTTTTATATCTTTGACTACTCATTTAATCCTCCACTCTAGGTAGTTTATTACCATAGTTATGATTCAACTTATTTAAAAGTTTTTGCTTTATAGCTTTTTTATAAAACTTTGTTCCATAGTTTTCCCTGTAAGCGCATTTCTCACACACTACTACTATTTTAGGTTGATAATCAATTATTAAGCTTTTAGGCCTATATTCCCAACGCTTACCAATTTTACTGTCCTTACACATTTCACAAGGCTCAATTCCTGATTTTTTAATCATTCTTAATATTCTCATATTATATGATATTTCATTCATTCTTTTTATTTCTCCTTTTGATAACTTTTCTTCTTTCTTCTAATATTTTTGCTATATTAGTACCCTCAAATTTAGGTGGAACAGTTGCTGTCATCCTACCTTTACTTATAATGCTTTTCTTATCAGTTTCCTTACATAGTAGCAATTCATTTTTAAGATGTTTTATCATTTCGTATTGTTCATCTATTTTTTGTTGTAATTTTTGTACCTTATCCTTATAAAACTCCGTGGTCATCTTTATTCCCTCCTATTTGGAATTGTGTTTGTATTTTTACTTTTGCTTTGGGTTTTGGATTCCCTCCCATGAGGAATTTCCATAATTCATTGACAGACAACGCTATTTCTAAGTTAAACTTAAATTGTTTAAACTGATAATTAGGCTCTTTAATCCATTTACCCTTAGTATATAAACCAGCTATTGCTTCTACTGGTTCTTCTACAATCTTAGATAGTAGCTCTGCGTACATATTTAGCTGTATTTCATGAGATTTATAATAGCTCCCTGTCTTTATATCTATAATATAATATTTCCCATTAATTTTAGCTATTATATCACATGTTCCAGCCCATGGTACATCTTTATGCCACATAAACAATTCTGTCTCTATTAATTGCACTTCCCATTCTTTCCAAAACCTTTGAAAAGACATTAAATGCTTACATACTTCTTCATTGTCAGATTCAACTATTTCTCCATGCATGTACTTTTCTGCTAAATCATGAACTAAAGTTCCTCTGTTTGCAGCTATATCTCTTTCTTCGCATGCTATTTTATAACTTGGGTGATTGCCTAACCATTGCTCAAACCCTTTCCCTTTACTTATAGCTCCCCCGAGAATAGTAGTTACTGAAGGTTTCCAGTCATATGAACCTTTTGGTGCATACCATCTCGCTCCAGATTCATGCCTTCTGACATCTAAAGTTTCTTTGTATAACTCTATTTTATTCTTCATAATAACTCCTTTATTGGAACTAATGCTCCGATGCTTGCATCATCATCCCCTCCATAAATAGGGTATTGTGCTTTATTATTATCAATTAACCATTTAATACGTTTTTTCATTTGATTAGTGGGCAATATAACTATTCCCTTTATCTCCCCCTCTAAGGTAAGTATTGTTGCCCACCAATCAGCTTTAGTGGTAGACAATCCACTAAAGGCCTCACGACATACTAACTCAACATATATGTTTCCAGTCGTTTTCCAAATATCTCTTTCTGTCTTAACTTCTATTTTATTATTAGTGTTTTCTGTAAGTAGTGCTGAGAGTGTGTCTTCGTATTTTTCTCCGAAAGGTAAATCAATATCGAAGAATTTATTAGTCATCTATTCCTTGGTCAGCTGTTTTACCCCTCCAATTTATAGATGCCCTTAGGTATGATTCTATCCACCAACAACCATTAGCTGCTTTTATAATTGCTAACTCTCTTCTTTTTTGAGAGGTCAGACCATCATTGAATGAATCTTTCCTTCTAACTTTTCTTGCTTTTTCTTGACCATTTAAACGACCTAGTTCTGTAAATTTATTTGGTCTTATTCTTTTTTCTGACATTATATCTCCTAACCCACTTTCCATTCCGAAAGCGAACGTTGTATAGCTCTTCTTGATATTCTATTATTTTTCTAATACACGATAAATTGTCCTTTGTGATACCTTGTACCTTTCTGCTAGCTCTTTTATTGTCCATCCGAAAAACCTCTTTACTTTTATTCCTGTTCTGTCAAAACCCTTTAGCTTGACGTTCATACCATTTCCTCCTTGCTTCTGCCTTTAGTTTACTATCTTCACTACATTCTCTTTTTAAAACATATTCTTTAGATATTCCATATTGCTCAAAATCATCTTCACTCCAATTAATAAGAAGATATTTACTACTTGGAAATGGAGTTGGATTATCAAAATTTTGCTTTTCTTGTAATGGTAATGTTAATAGTGAAAATATTAAATACATCTCTAATATGCTCATGAGAATACCCTAGTTAATACAATTAACAATAAGTACATTAAAAATGGTATCGTTATTAGTATTACAAATTTCTCTGGCCAACTCATTAATAAAAAGTAACTTTTTTGTTTTTCTTTTATTTTTCTTTTATTTACAAACATAACCCTCCTTACCTATTGCTTTTCCCATTATTTTCTCCTTTATTTGTTATAGTAATACCATCCTAATTGCCTTGCTGTCCTTTTTCTATGACAGTTGGCACATAATATTATACATTTACAAGCTTCTTTTTTAATTGACTCTATTGAATAAGCATGAGTAGCCATATAGGCAATTTCATTTTTCTTTTCATCTGGATTTATATGGTCAAACTCTAAAACATTTGGGTTTGATTCCCCACAAGAAACACATGCATTGCTCATTTTCAACTCTCTTAAAAAAACTCTTCCTCTTAAAATATACTTTTTATTAAGTTTTCTTGCTTTCTCTTTGTAAATGCCTCTATTTTTATGATAATGTTTTTTAGAGTATTCATTTACGCATTTTTTACATTTATTATTTCTTATTTTTTTTTCTTTATTTTTCCAGTAATAATTGTCAACACTTTTTACAGTTTTACAGGTAATACATTTTTTATAATTCAAAATAATACTAATCATTTCTCCTGTTTTTGAGTCAGGGAGCCCGAAGACCCTCTTTTAACTCTTTGTATTCATTTAATTTTTCTCTTATTTCCCTTACAGATTTACGTCCCAT
>CEUI01001039.1_pt1 | contig 15897 bp, 11 predicted proteins | sample 531411 | NCBI WGS metagenome assembly CEUI01 (sample SAMEA2622841, study PRJEB7988) | marine metagenome | isolation source: saline water (ENVO:00002010), including
CGACCGCCGAAGTGGACTACGTCGAAGGCTGGAGCGTGGACCTGCGCGACCCGAAGGTCCGCGCGATTCTGTTGCCCGAAAAAGCGGAGGACGGCGTGCCTATGTTCAGCAAGAAAGAGGCCGCCGAAGGCGAGCTCGTCGTGGCCGAGGACGGTCCGCTCGAGAAGCTGGTGCTCGAGCACCTGGGGCTGAAGGACAATTTGATCGACGGCGTCCTGGTCGACATGCCGGCCCGGTTCAGCAAGGAGCAGCTCCAGGCCAAAATAAAGAATACTTCCGGGGCGGCCGCCTACGCCGACGCCATCGGCCTGGCCGACAAGTTGCCCGAGGGCACCCTTGACAAGAGCCAGGTCCAGGACCTGGTGCTGCAAATTTCTCCCAGGTTCAGGGTCAATGAGCGGGGCAATTCGGCGAGAGGAGATGACCCTACACCCTTGTACGGCACGGACTCCAATTACAACGTGACCGAGCCGGGCGGCACGAACTACCGGGAAATTCTCGTCACTTACGATCTTAAACCGACGATCGACGGCTGGCTAGTGTCGAATGCAGACCGGGTAGGCAACAACTTACCCGACAAGGAATTCGCGACCAAAGAAGAAGCCAACGACTGGCGGATCGAACAGGCCAGGGACCACAGCAACTTTTACGGGCCCCCCATTCCCTTGGACGCTCGTGGCAACCACCTGGACGTCGACCCGAATACGGGCAGCCCACGCGGGTCAGCCCAGAAGCATTTGTCTTTCCATACCGACCATTTCCCCGATCGGAACGTCCTCTTTCACCTCCGCGTCGACGAAAGAATGATGGACGGCAAGCGGACCCTCCTCATTCAGGAGATCCAGAGCGACTGGCACAAGGCGGCCCAGCAAGTCCGGCGGCGGCATATATACGCAGAGGCCCAGAAGGCCGTCCAGGCGGAATTCGAAGCGGCCAACCCGGCGCCTGGCGGCCTTGAGGAAAATACGGCTGAAATGATGACATGGAGACTAAACCGACGTGAATTCGTAAGGAACAACCACGACAAGCACGTAGCGCGACTGGAGAAGGAGACGCCCTTCGATTTCGGGTATGGACGAAAAACTCCGACCGTGCAGACCGGGACAGGTCAGGAAAACGTCGTCGTCCTTGTGCCGGACGCTCCCTTCAAGAAGACCTGGCACGCCCTGGCGATGAAGCAAGCGATCGTGATGGCGAAGAGGGAGGGCTTCGAGCGGGTGGCCTGGCTGGACGGCGCCGAACAAAACGAGCGATACAACAAGGGGAGGCTCTCGGAGGAAATATATTTTCAAGCGATACAGGAAGGCCCGCCGCTACCGCCAGGAGAGACACAGACCAAGGCCCCCATGTGGGTAGTGTTGAGCAAGCAAGACGTGGTTTCCAAGAAGGTCGGTGAGAAGCTTACGGAATCAGAGGCGCGAAAAAAGGTAGGCGATGCAGTCTTCAAGCGAATGCAGGCGGCCCTCGCGGACAAGTCAAAATTTGTCCCTATTGGCGACGAGCCTTACCACTCATTGACCGCGGAAGATCTGGGGGTCGATGCCATACAGCTCGGCGGCCATGCGAACTTGCAATTCTACGACCGGGACCTGCGCAACCGGACCAACGCCTTGATCAAGAAAAGTGGCCAGAAGGTGACCCGCGGGATCCTCGTCTACGAGGAACCCGAAATGAATTTACTCCAAGACCCATTCGAGGAACAGGAGGACGCGACGGAGCTCGGCGTCCACTATTTCGACCTCACGCCGGAGGCGGCGGCGGCCACGATGAACATGCCTTTGTTCTCGAAGAAAAGTGAGGAAGGCGTGCCCGGCGAGGGGGCCGGAGCCAGCGGCAGGGAAAAGCAACTGGCGAAGGACAAGGCGGACAAGCTGGTCGACGTCCAGGGCGGCGAGGTAAAGGAGATCAAAGGCCGAGTGGTCGGAGCTCCGACGCGGTTCAATACGCCGAGGCTGCGGACCCAGTTGATTTCGCGGCTCCAGGGAATGGCGGAACGCGGCGAGGTCGGCCGGATGTGGTACGAGCACAGTTCGCGGGCGATCATGGACCTGGTGGCGGGCGACGTGAACGACGCCGACAAGCTGGCCCAGTTGATCGGCGTGTTCTCTCCTCAGAATAGGGTGCAGACGAATTGGGACTACGCCTTGAAGGCTTACAACATGTGGAAAAGCGGCATGACCCAGGAGGAATTCCTGGCGAAGGACGAGAGCGGCAAGTTCATACACATGATAAAGGACGGCCGGGGCCAACTCGACGCGGCGGACGCCTTGTGGGGCGACGTCGGCTGGGAGGGTCGCAAGACGAATAATTTCTACCAGAATTTGATGGTTGTCATCGATCCGGCGAGGGCCCAGGGGGTCACCGCGGACATGTGGATCGCGAGGGCCTACGGATACCCGTCGGACACCTTGTCGGACAACGCCTACGACTACATTTTAAGGACACACCGGGAGATCGGGGACCAAATGGGCTGGGAGCCCTGGCAGGTGCAGGCGGCGGTCTGGACCTACGCCCAGGGGTTGTGGGGCTCGATGAAGAAGGAGGTCCTGGAGGCGGCGGAAAAGAAAGGCATTCCCTTGCGGGCGTTGACGCAACCTCGTCCGGCCAAGCAGCGGGACGTGGACGCGGGCGACGCGACGGAGCTCGGCGAGATGATCGGAGGCGGCACGGACAAGGCAAATCCAGAGTTCGAGAAGTTCTACCGGACGATGTTTCAGCGGCGGCTCAACAAGGAGTTGAAGCTGGAAGGGACCGAGGGAGCCTTTCGACCGACCGACAAGTTCGATTTTTCCGACGCGATGGAGCGCCGCCTGTTTTTCCATTCGATGGAGATGCAGCCCGGGAGCACGACGAACGTGCTGCCTCACGTGCACGACATGCCTTATGAGTTGAAGCACCGTTTTTTCGCGGACATGTTGGAGAGCCTCCACGACCCGGATACGGGCAACGACATCATCGCCGAGGAGCTCGGCATGTTGCCGCTCCAGGGAGCCGCGGAAGGAGCGGCGGTCGGCCCGTCCATCTGGATAAACACGGCCCACGGGCAGCTCGAGATCACCCCGGCGGCCCAGGTGGGCCTGGCGACGACTACGGCGAAGGGCGGCGAGGGCTCGCTCACCATGCAGGACCAGTCCAGGGAGTACGCGGAAGCGTACGTTCTTTTGCACGCCTTGTATTACCGCCAGGACTCGGGGGCCGGCTACCGTCCGTTTTTCGCCGGCAAGCTGGCCGACGCGGATGGCATCGACTTCGTCATAACCGACAAGGAGAGCGGCGAGACGCGGCAGCCGAACATGACCGAGGTGCGGGCGGTCCACGCGGCCCTGGAAAAACATTTCGGAGATACCGGGCGTCACAAGGATATCGGCTACTATCTCACGCACGACGGGTTTCGGTTGATGAACTTTATGACCGAGAAGGAAGGGGCGACCGGGGCGGACGCGCTGGACAACCTGGAGTTCCAGAAAATCCGGAGCGTCATAGCAAAAAGCGTGCTGGACTTGGAAGGCCCGGAGATTAATGTAAACGTCAAGAAATTCGCCAAGGAAAGTATTTATGAAGGAAACGACTGGAGAGAAAATGGGCAGGGGGAAGTATATCGACGAAGGCTTCGCGAGCTCGGACGATCCGATGTTCTCCGAAGGCTGGACAGTCGGCTCGAGCCGCGTATCCGAAAGGTTTACGAAAAGTGGGACCAAGTCGAAGTCTCCAGCTACCTCCGAGGAACCGTCGAGGACCTTCCCGGCGGGGCCTTACATGGGCCCGCCGCCGAGCGTGCGGAAGCCCCAGTAGATTTCGAGTCTCCGCCGGATTACTCGCTGAAATTCAGCCAGTCGCGGCTGCCAGGCGGCACGGACCGCGAGCCGATCCTGGGCACAGGCAGTTTCCCCGTGCGGGTGCTGGAGGACGCCACCATCCCGGACGAGGTCAAGGACAAGGTCAAGACGACCTACGAGATCCGGGCCAACGAGCAGACCCTGGCCGAGGCCATGACGATTTTCCACGGGGAGGACCCGGAGGCTCGTTTCCGGAGCGGGGCGGACATGACCCCGGAGGTCCGCGCCATGCTGGGCCAGATTTTGGTGAGGCGGGCGTCGGCCAACGTCGTCCTGGCTAAATCGCTGGGCCGTCTGGACCTGGTCAACGAGCGAGCGGACAAGGCGGCCGAGCTGGCCGACCGCTTGTCCGAATTGAGCCAGAGCTACGGGCGTGCGGTGCAGATATTTTCGGCGTTCAGTTACCTGGATCCCCACTCCCTTCAACGGCTCGCCAAGCGCCAGGTGGCGAAGGCCCAGGGAGCCAGCCTTCGACGGGCGGGAGCGACCGACGCGGCTGACTCGGTGGCCTCGGTCATGCAGTCGGCTCAACAGGCTGCCTCGGCGGGCGTGGCCAAGGAGCGGCCCGGAGTGGACACCTTGACGCGGGTGATGCGGAATCGTCGAGGCGAGGGCCGCGTTTACGGCCGGGCGAAATCCCCGGAAGCGGTGGCCCGAATCATGCAGATGGTGAGGGCTGGATTCAAGGACCATCCGGAGGTTCGAGGAAAGGTTTTGAATGCATTCACCGACCGCCTGGTGAAGCACGCGAAGGGCAAGCTCGAGGACGCGGGCGTCGAGGCTCCGGCGCGGGCGCCGGGAACGCCGCCGCCAACGGACCGCGAAGTCCTCGAGGATTTGCTTTCTCGTCCGGACGAATATCTGGAGACCTGGGGAGAAGTCGGCGAGGCGATCGCGGAGGAGTACAAGGACAACCCGGAGAAGCTGCGGGCGATCGCCGAGGTTTACGGCGCGATACAATTCGACGAGGCTTCCGGGAAAGTGCTTGTCGGCGCGATCAGCGAAGAGCTGGTCGATATGGAAAAGCAACTGGATAGCCTGGTCCGCGAACATTACAGTTTACAGAATGCCACCGGAGCCAAGCTGCGGGACCGCCTGGTCGCCCGCCTGGGGCTGGACCCGAACTCGGCCGGGCAATTGGCCAAGCGGATCGAGGACAGCTACCGCGGACTGTTGAAAACCGAAGCCAAGCGTCAGCTAGATCAGATCGCCGGGCGGTCGAGCAAGAAGGTGCAGCGGGCTATCAAGACGCAGGAGCAAAAGCTTTTGGAGATGGCCAACCTGGGAGCCTTCGACCGAGAGGACGTCTATAATCAAATAGCCAAGGGGCTGGGGCTTCCGACCAGCTACGACCCGGCCTGGTTGAAATTGATCGGCACCCTGGCGGACCGGGTCCAGGAAGCGGGTGAAGGCAGCCCCAAGGACAACGCGACGGTCGACCTGCTGAACGAGATCGCGAACAAGGTGGGAGACAACCCGGTCGACGTGATGTTCGCGATCCGGTACGCGAACATGTTGTCCGGTTTCCGGACGCACCAAATCAACGTGTTCTCTAATATCCAAATGGTGATGCTGGGCTTCGTCACCCAGGCGGTGAGGAGCAAGGGATCGCCTACTGGCATGTTGCATCTGTTGGCCGGCATGGCCCGCGGTTTCGGCGTCGGCGGCCGGGAAGCCTGGCATACTTACTGGACGGGCCGCGGCCGCAAGGGTCCGGAGCAGAGCAAGTACCATGCGGACAGTTTGCTGGATAGGTGGAAACCCACGGGCCTTCTCTATCCTTTGCGCGCTCTCAAAATGCTTTCCACTCGGCCGCTGGCCGCGATGGACGCCATGTTCAGGTATACCAACATGGAAATGAAAGCGCGGTTCCTGGCCGTTCAACTGGCCAAGAAGCAGGGTTTGAAGGGCAAGGAATTGAAAGCCCGGGTGAAGGAGATCCTGGCCCTCGACGGCAAGCACCAACAGCAGGCGCAGGACCAGGCGGCGGCCGAGGGCCTGGAAGGCGACGCATACAAGCGGCGGGTGGCCGAGCTTACGGAGATGGCTCGCAATCCGGAGCTGCAAAAGGACGCTATGGACTTCGCCTTGAATGCGGTTTTCCAGCAAAAGCCCGACGGCTTGATCGGCTTGCTTGCAAACAGTTTCAACCACATGGTCAACCCGCCGCTGGCGCCTGGCGAAAAGATGGGGCCGACACAATGGGTCGGCAGTAAAGTCGGAAAGGTTTTCGTTCCGTTCGTTAACGTCGTCGCCAACGTCGCCAACACCGCGATCGAGCTGACGCCCGGGCTGGGAACCCTACGCTGGGCGTCGCAGAAATACCTTCCCGAAACCGACTCCGCGGGCAAGCCGACCAAGTCGGAGGAGCAGCTCAACGACATGCTCGCCCGCAACATGATCGGGACGGCGACGATAGTCACTTTGCAATGGTTGTTTTCGCAATACGAGGACGACGACGACCCGCTGTGGAGCATCACCGGGAAAGGCCCGGACAATTTCGACGACGCCCAGACCTTGAAGGACACGACCGACTGGGAGCCTTGGACCATCAAGACGCCCTGGGGCCGATGGAACTACGGCGAGTCGCCCCTGGCCATTCCGTTGGCCGCGCTGGGCGGCTACGCGGACCAGCGGAAATACGGCGACATGGACGAGCAGGAGCTGAACGATCGCCTGGCGGCCGGGTTCCTGGCCGCGGGCTCGACGCTTTTCGACCAGACTTTTTTGAGTGGCGTGGGGGATCTCATAAAGGTTTTCAAATTCGACGATCAATCTGGGCGGGCTTTCGATAAATTGAGCAAGCGCACGGCCGCGTCTTTCGCCATCCCGTCCGCGGTCAGCCAGACTGCGCAGTTGTTCGACTCCACGGCTTACACCCCGAACGAACTCAACGGCGCCTGGATCAACGTAATAAACTACGGTTACCTGGGCGAGAAATACCCGAGGCTGAACGTTTGGGGTGAGCCGGCCATGAAAATGGAAGGCACTTTTTCGGAGCGGTTTTTCGACCGTTTGAGAAAAGCCAGCGGCGACCCGGACCCGCTGATGGACTTCCTGGTCAATCACCGGATGATACCGAAGCCGCCGTCGAGGGACAAGGAGATCTTCCACGACATCCTGGAGGAGAAGGGGCAGCGGGCGATGGAGGAGGCCCATTATCTTTACAGCCGGTACATGGGCCAGGAATTCCGGTCCGATTTGGAAGCCCGCATGTCCGAGCTTGAGGAACTCTCGGAAGAGGGCAAGACCGACATAGTCAAGGCTATCGTCGAGTCGATGAGAGAGGGAGCGGCGGCTAAAGCCGAAGCCCGTCTCTACACCTTGCTGCAGCGACCCGGCGACAACGCCATTACCCTTGAAGTCGAAGCCTTCGCCAAGGCGTACCGCAAGAACAGGGCCGCCTTCGTCGAATCGAGAAAGACAGAGGTCACGGCCGAGGACGTGGAGTCGGAGGAGCACAGGAAGAAATGGAAGTGGTCAATTCCGGATTCACGGTGGGAACCGAGTGAAGGCGATAAGATCCCGGCGGGCCCGCCCATGCTCCAGGAGGATTTCGAGAGGCTCAAGCCGCCCGAGCCACCGAGGAAGCCATTTAAACCCATAAAGATAGACTGATGAGCGGTTTGCCGGCGGAGCTTTCGCCCCAGCGTGAATTCATCGACGCGGCCTGCGAGAGCTGCCTGGTGCTCGAGGAGGACTTTTGGGACGAGGCCCTGGTCGGCTACGTCGAGAAGATAGACTTCGGTCCGGTGGCCTGCTACGACTGGGACAAGCTGGTGGAGGTCGCGACCAAGGAATTCGGCGACCAGGAGCGCGCGCTCGAGCATTTGGACTTCAACGTCCTGAATTCGCTGGGGCACCTGGAAAGCCCGGTCGTCCTGTACCGCCCCGGCGGCATGTACTGACTATCACAACTGCTTTTCGTCTTCGTCGTTTGTTAATTTGCCAGCCGTTGTGGCTGCGTCTCGGCGACCAAGTTTTGGATTACCGTCGTTCCACTCATGCTCCAGTTGCTCGATCAAGCGAAGCCCGTAAGTATATCGGGGCCCAGGAACTCCTCGCTCTAGGCGCATGTGTTCATAGGTCCACCAGTCCCTAAAATCGTTTGGTAATCCCGGCGAGCTCTCGGGTTGGTGAAAGGTCAACAAAAAGTTGCGCACGGTCACAGATTGCTGTTTGTGAGCCCTGAGTGCTTTGCTCAAGTGTTCGATTTTATCGACCAGTTCATTGTTGCGCAGGTCCTTTTCAAGAATCGTTTTCTCGTGAATAATGTTAAGTTCGGCTTCCAGCTTGCTGACTTCGTTGGACTCCTTCCATCGCTCGCTAGTGAGCGAAACCCAGTAGGCGGCTAATCCGGACAACGATAAAAAAGCAAGCATACAGAAGCGTCGCCACCAGTGTTTTGTTTCCTGGAATTCCGCATCGGCGCGTTTGGCAGCCTCGGTTGCCTTATCCAGCCGCTCCGTAAGGTCGGTCACGCGATTTTCGGTTATCTCCTTGTAGTGCCTTTGTTTGGTGATGTTCATTCTAATCCTTTCATTGCCGGGCGGACTTGATTTTACATATAGTTAGTTCCTTACGGGAGAGAACGGGGTCGACTCTTTCGGGCCTTTAACCGTCCGGGCAAGCTCCAGTAGCATTGGAATTGATGGGGGTTCTTCTTTGTCGCACACCGACTCGAGGAAGGACACGGTGATCCAACGATACATTTGCGACCGGGTTTGGTGCAGCGAGGCCGCTAGTTTATCTATATCCTGGACGATATGGGCTGGGAGCTGGAAAGCTACTCGAACTTCCTCTTTATCTTTAGGTGACATGGTGCATACATATGTATTGAGTTCTTCAGGTGTCAAGTGCAACAATTTGTGTCAAATTCCCTTGTTAATAACTTTAATTTGACAGAGTGTTGCAGATTGTTGCACTTCGTTATGGATGACAACAACCCTACAACCTCTCCGGCGCCATCGTTGCATGGTTCAATTGACTGACCGGGAAATGGATTTCGTTCGCCGCCTGGCCTTTCGCCGAAGCAGCTCGTTAAGCTCGACCCTTCGATCTCTTCTCCAGGATCATCCCGACTTGAAGCAGGCATTGAAAAGAGATGAACAGCAGGATCGCAGAGGGGCTTGATTTTGACGCAAAAATCGAAGGACAGCCTGCTTCTTGCAGAGCCCGCCGAGGCGGAGGTCGAGCAGTTGGATCTGCCCGGCATCCCGGCCGAGTTCCTGGCCGCCGCGGAGCGTCGCGGCGAGTACACGGGGGATCGTCTTTTCGAGCAAAAACCGCAAGTCTATCAAACCATTGTCTACTGCCTGGCCGAAGGTTTGGGCATGATCCGGATCGGCAAGCTGCTGAAGGTCAGCCCGAACACGGTCATGGCCGTCCGGGACCGGGAGGGTGAGGCTGTAGATATAGAAAAAGGAAGGTTGGCGAACCTTTACCGGAGAGGAGCCAGGCTGGCCGGCGAGCGAATCGTCGAAGACCTCCTGGACGACGAGCAGGCGAGGAAGATCCCGGCCAACCAGAAGGCGGTCATCGTGGGCATACTGACCGAGAAGAGCGAGCTGTTGAGTGGTGGAGCTACCAGCCGGGTGGCCCACTCTCCGGCCGAGCCAAGTAATGAGGATTTCGATGCCTACCTGGCGAGCCTTCGCCGGGTCCGAGCCGTTGGAGGCGAGGGAATGAAAATAGAGGGAGAAAAGAAGGAACAAAAGGGCCTGGCCGGCCCGTCGCCCGGGCCGGCCCTGGCTCCGCCGTCGCAACCAGGGCCGGAGGCCGCTGAACCGGCGGACAAGGATGGAGTACCAAGAGGTTGAAGGGTTCAATTCGGCATAAAACAGACGATTTGTCTTATCCTGCTACACAAAAGGGTACACAACCTGGTGGACCCGAGGGCCTCGAGGTGCCGGGTCCCAGGGATCCAGACGGCCGACCGGGGGGCGGGGGGTCGAAGAAAATCGATGCGGGTAGCCGGGGAGGATACATCCGCCCAGACAAAATTTTAGACAAAGGGGAACTTGAGGCGGACCTGGCCAAACGCCTGGGCCTCACCAGGGGCCGCGTAAGGCTCGCCAGGAGGCAATATCTCCAGGAAGGCGATGGGTGGATCAAGAAGGGCAAGAAAGTCCTTCTGACGGCCGATGGGGTGATCAAGCTCCTGGGAGTCTTCCAGATCGACCAGGAGGACGTTCCCGAGGTTGAATACAAGGATTTGATCGTCGTCCGTTTCTGGACCAATCCCCGGCTCCTGGGGTGCATCGCCGCCGAGGACTACAAGCCGGCCGAGCTACGCCATTACAAGCCGGCCGAGATGGCCACCCTGGTAGTCCGCGAGACGAAGAATTTCACAAAGGGAATGTTGGTTCCCGCGAAAAAAAACCCCGGCGAGACTCTGTGGAGCCTGGCCTGCAAACTCCCACGATACCGAGGAAGATTCTAATGCCTGCAAGAAAGACCCCCCAAAAACTACTCACCGTCAAAGAGGTGGCCGAGATATTGAGCGTCAACCCAAAGACCGTCTACCGCTACATGCGGGACGCGGACGAATCAAAAGGCCGTAGCGGCCTCTGGCCCTACTTCTATCTCAATGGCAGCAAAGCCACTCTGCGGATACCGGAGGCGGCCGTCCTGCGGCTCCAGGAAAGGTCGGAGGTGACGGCATGAAAAAAATAATCAAAGTAACCCTCCCCGTTGCTTTAGCCGAAGACCTTGAAAAATCAGCTTCAGCTTCAGCAATGACAAAATCGGCTTACATTGCCTCGCTACTCAAGGCCCAAACAGGGCCCAAACAGGGCCCAAACAGGGCCCAAACAGGGCCCAAACAAGGCCCAAACAGGGCCCAAACAGGGCCCAAACCTCGCGCACACGGGAGACAAAGAGAAAAAAATACAGTAAGAACCCCCCTAGTATCCCCCCAGGGGGATTTATTTCTTTCTTCTTTCTCTTCTCTTTTTTCCAACAAGCCGGAATTCAACTGCCCGGAGTTCGAGCTCGCCTGGAAAAGATTTGTTGAAATGAGATCCGAGCCGAAAACAAATCCCCCCCCGGTTTCCGCCGGGACGGCCGAGGTATTCGCGGAGCAGTTCGAGAAGTACGACTTGCAGCAGGTACTGGACGCCTTGGGTGAGTCGACGGTGAGCGGATGGGCTGGGGTTTTCCCGAAAAAAAAGCCCCCCCCGGCCAAAGAAGACGATGAATGGGCGGACGTAAGTCCTCACATTACCCGGCCTTATCATATGTGGAAGGAATGAGGCATGGACGGGAGGCAAGTAAGCGAAGCGCTCGCGAGTCGAGCGGAGGAGGTTTGTCGCCACCTTTTGCCCGAGGGCGAGAGAATCAAAGGGGAATGGGCGGCCCCGAACGTTACCGGTCGAAGCAAAACCGGCAAAAAAACAACCTCCCTCCGGGTCTCGCTCCAGGGCCCCAATCAAGGGCTGTGGATCGACCACGCCGACCCGAGTCAAAAAGGCGACCTTCTGGGGCTTTGGATGGCTACCAGGAATTGCGACTTTCGGACCGCGTTCGAGGAGGCCAAGCGTTTGCTGGGTATAGCGGACCTGGCTCCGAAATTGAAGTCGGTCAGGGAAACGATGCTGCCTCGGAGGGATCCGAAAAAAGGACCCCGCCCGGAGAAGCCGCTTCCTTTGGACCCGGCGAGCCCGGCCTACAAGTACCTGGTGAAAACCAGAAAGCTCGAGCCGGAGGCCCTGGCGGCTTACGGCGTCGGCCAGTCTCCCGACGGCAAGAAAATAGCCTGGCCGTTCGTGGACTCGGACGGGGAGCTGCTCCTGGTAAAGTGGCTGGAGTTCGAGAAAAAGGGAATCCGCGTCGAGCCGGCCGGAGGGCCCAGGATGCTTTTCGGGATCCAGGCGATCCCGGCCGACTGCGAGGAACTGTTTATCACCGAGGGAGAGATCGACGCGGTCACCCTTACGGGCTGGGGGTTCCCGGCCGTCTCGCTTCCGTTTGGAACGTTGAAGAGCGACAAGGACGACCCGCTCCAGCACGACTACGATTGGCTGCAATGCTTCAAGACAATTTATTTAGCCGGCGACATCGACGAGGCGGGAGTGAAATCCCAGGCCACGCTCGCCAGGCGCCTGGGCCGGGAACGGTGCAAGATGATCGAGTGGCCGGACGGCTGCAAGGACGTCAACGAATGGGCTCAGTCCGGAGCCGACGGCTCCGAGTTCTTCGAGGGTCCCTACCAGGCGGCCAGGGACATGGATCCGGCCGAGCTGAAGAACGTGGCCGACTTCGACCTTCGAGTTTGGGAATGTTTTTACCCGCCTGGCGGAGAGGAGCCCGGCGATGCTCCGCCCTGGACCCTACCTTTCCGCTTCCGGGCCGGCGAGGTCAGCACCTGGACCGGGTATTCCAAGCACGGCAAAACGGTCCTGCTCAACTACGTCCTGGTTCACCTGGCCGGCTTGGGCCGCAAATCCTGCATTTGTTCGCTTGAAATGAAACCGGAAAAGAATGTCCAAAATATGATGAGGATGGCTATGGGCAAATCCAAGCCGGACGACGAGGACGATTTCCGGCGAGCCCTTACCTGGATGAGCGGCTATTTTTGGGTATATGACAAAGTAGGCACCGCGTCCGGGGCCGAGATCCTGGAGGTCTTCGCCTACGCCGCCAGAAAATACGGCGTAACCCACTTCGTGATCGACTCGCTGATGCGATGCAGCGTTCACGAGGAAGACAACCAGGGCCAAAAGGAATTCTTAAACGCCTTGTGCGACTTCGCCGCCGAGCACGACGTTCACGTCCACCTGGTGGCCCACTCCAAGAAGCCCAGCGAAAAACGACCGGAGGCTAAATACTGGCCGTCGAAGCACGACGTCCGGGGCTCGGTTCATATAACCGACCTTTCGCACAACGTTATTTGCGTATTTAGAAACAAGCAGAAGGAACTCGACCTGGAGTCTTTGCATACAAAAGGAGCCCCGGATTCGGACCTTCGGAAAGTGAAGGAGCTACACGACGCCATGTTCATCGTTCTGGCTCAACGCGGAGGCGACGGCGACGAGCCTATGAAGCGTCTGTTTTTCGGCAAGGAAGACGGCTCCTGGCAATACAAAGAGAACCGCCTGGCGACGCCCAGGGTATATGTACCAACCGAGGAAGACTGATGCCTTTGACCAATATCACTTTTATGAACCCTTTGCCGTCGCCGGTTGAAAAGCGACCCATCAGTCATCATTCCACTCCGTTCTCCGGCGGCGGCACTAATTCTAACGACAACAAACAAAGGACCCCAATATGAGTAAAATGGAAATGATTGAAACCCACCCGGTGGAACCGTGGTTAGCCAGCATGATGGAGCATTCCGGCAACCCCGTTACGTTAAAAAAATACGACCCTTGCCATACGGTTTATAAATGGGGAGACGACAAGGCCGAGGTTTCCGCCAGACTTTACGCCGTCGCAATAAAACCAGGAACGATCTCCCATTTCGTCGTCAAGCTTTACAACGTCAAGGAGGCCAACGGCGAGCTCGAGTGGGAGTTCGATCACTCGACGAGCTGGCTTTTTTCTCCCAGGCAATTCGAGAAAGCCGAATCGGAATTCCAGGAAATAACGATCATCGTCGACTGCATCAATTCGGTGCAGCCCTGGAAGGGAATCCATCCGGATCCGGAAGAACTGGCGGAAGCAAGGGGAGTTGCATGATACGAGATAAAGACAGGCCGGTAGTGGCTGACGACGTTTTCCTGGGCAGGCCGCTCGAGATGACCCGGCTGGAATGTCCGGCGGATTTCACGGCTCTTCTCGGCCGGCTCCTTAACCGTATAAACGAATTGTCGGAATCGGTGATTGTCCTGGCGGAGTCCGTAGACGAAGCGAAGTTATCAATGCGGCGCATCGAAGATAAGGAACGGCGCGTAATAGATAAGGAATGGTATTTGATCCGCTCTCAAGCCAAGGATGAATCGAAGAAGTTCTTTGAGGCTAAACTTCCACAAATCCGAGCGGACGTCGCTTATCTGACAAAGCGGGCGAGCAACGAATTGGAGAGGGTAAAGGACAAGCTTTGGGAAGCTATGAAAGCGCTGGACCGCGACAATAGAGCAAACCGGCTGACGATGGCTGGAATAATCCAGGAGATGCATAACGGAAAATGACTTTCGAGCCTACGCCTCACCCGATTCTACGCCTCCCGACCAGGGAGGAGACGGAGGAGATGGGTCCGAAGGCATGGATCGAAACGATCACCAACCGCGAAAAGCTGATCGCCCAGGAAAAAGAGGACCCCCTGGGCTCCGGCTGGGAGCCTCCGATCTGGAAGATTTGCGACTACCTCCTGGGGTTTTCCTGGGTGGACCAGGAGAAGGCGGCCGCGGTTCGCGAAGCCCTGGGTTTCGATCGCCCGGTCGACGTCCTTTTGATCAATGGTGGAAATCGTGGTGGAAAGTCTTTTTACGCGGCCAAGCGGACCATGCAGATGCTGCAAGCCACGCCCGAGGGCCGGGCCTGGTGCTTCCATGAGTCCAACGCCAACGGCGTCGAGTACCAGCACCCGCTGATGTGGAATTTTCTCCCGCCCGACCAGCGGCGGAAGGTACGCACGACGACGGCCTACATTTCGTACAATCAAAAATACGGCTTTTCGGACAACAAATTCGTTCTTCACAACGGCGCCGAGTGCTCCTTTCGGAACTACGAACAAGACCGCGAGAAAATCGAGGGTGGTGAGCTGAACATCGCCTGGTGCGACGAGCTTGTGCCGGCCGACTGGGTGACCAGTCTGGAGCTGCGCCTGGCGACCAGGGCTCCAAACTCGAAGATGATGGTCACCTTCACTCCGGTCCGCGGTTACTCCGACACTTGCAAAATGTTTTTGGACGGGGCCGAGCCGGTCCGGGAGTCGATTGCTTTTCTTTGTCCGAGGGACGGCGGCGAAAGAATTCCGGCCCTGGCTCTCGAGCTCGAGGACTGCCTGGCCTGGACCAATGGAGGCGAAAGCCAGCCGGCCGTGCCCGAGGGCCGCCGGTTCGAGGAAGTGCCCAGGGTAATGAAGTGCGCCGGCGACAATCGCCGGGCCGTGGTATTCTTTCACTCCTCCGACAATCCCTACGGCAACCCGGCGGCGGTCAACGACATCGTCGAGGGCAAGCCCAGGTGGTTCGTGAAGGAAAGGTTTTACGGTTTGGCCAACAAGACGATGGCCACCCGGTTCCCCAAGTTCGACCCGAAAGTCCACGTGGTGCCCGACGAATCGGTGCCGGACAAGGGGCCCTGCGTCCTGGTTTGCGATCCCTCGAGCGGCCGCAATTTCTACATGTTGTGGCTCCGCGTCGTCGGCGAAAACGTTTACGCCTATCGCGAGTGGCCCGGAGACTACGACGTGCCCGAGATCGGCGTGCCCGGCCCCTGGACCTTGCCCGACGGCAAGAAGGCCGACGGCCGGCCCGGCCCGGCCCAGGACAGTTTCGGTTTCGGGCTCTGGAAGTACAAGCGCGAGATCGCCCGCCTGGAGGGCTGGGAAGCCTGGAAGAAATGGAAGGACCGCCCGGACGCCGACAAAAGGGAAAGCGAGGCGGTGGCCGAGTGGACGGAGAACGAGGGCGCCGACGAAGAGGTCGTCGAACGATACATGGACGCCAGGGCCGCCAGCAGCCCCAGGATCGAAAACGATCGCCCCGTCACCCTGTTGACCGAGTTCGAGGACATCGGGCTGCATTTCTCATGCGCGCCTGGCGGCGACATCGCCGAGGGCGTGGCGAAGATAAACGACCTTTTGGACTGGGACGAGACCCAGGAGAAATCCTTTTTTAACCAGCCCAGGCTGTACCTGGCGAAAGGTTGCAGGAACTTGGCTTTCAGCCTGGCGAACTGGACCGGCAAGGATGGGAACAAGGGAGCCTCGAAGGACCCGGTCGACGCTCTCCGTTATGGGTTGATGGCCGGGATCGAAGACCTCGAGGTCGGCACCTGGGAGACTGAAGGGGGCGGTCACTTCTGATGGCGAAGCCGGCATTCATAAAGAGGGGGGAGGTCATGGAGCGGCTGGGCCTCGCCAGGTGGTCCCTGGAAAAGCTCGAGCAGGCGGGGG
>CEUI01012795.1_pt1 | contig 15892 bp, 20 predicted proteins | sample 531411 | NCBI WGS metagenome assembly CEUI01 (sample SAMEA2622841, study PRJEB7988) | marine metagenome | isolation source: saline water (ENVO:00002010), including
AGAATCCTTAGAGATAATAGTGCTAATCCAGTAGAGTTAATCTGCTTAAATGCCGAAAGGGTAACAATATTAAAAAAAGATAATTACATCTATTATCAAGATTCTAATGAAGGAGGTACTCATGATGCGGATGATGTACTGCATTTTAAACTAATTACGCAAGATGGAATCAAAGGATTATCTCCAATAACTCAATGCGCTAATGCAATTAATTGGGGAATGAACGTAGAAGAATTTGGTAGAAAGTTTTTTGATAATGGCGCACAGCTCTCTGGAATATTAGAAACCGATAGAACACTATCAACAGAAGCTATTGATAGATTAAAATATAGCTTTAATAATATTTATAGAGGAGTAAAGAATAGTAATAAGACCGCAATCTTAGAGGAAGGATTAAGTTGGAAGCCTGTATCTATAAGTGCAGAGCAGGCTCAGTTCTTAGCATCAAGGCAATTTAGTGTAGAGGAGGTAGCTCGTATCTTTAATATGCCACCTCATCTTTTAAGAGATTTAACTAAATCATCTTTTAATAATATAGAGATGCAGAGCCAAGAGTTTGTAACTTATACTCTAATGCCTTATCTAACAAGGATAGAGCAACAAATGAATCTTAAATTATTTAGAAAAAATGAATTAGGGAAACGATTTGTTGAGTTTAATGTTAATGGATTACTAAGAGGAAATATAAAAGATAGATCAGATTATTATAGAACGATGCTCAATATTGGGGCTATGTCTATAAATGAGATTAGAAGAAAAGAAAACATGAATAGCATAGAAGATGGAGATAAACATTTTATGCAATTAAACATGACAACCATAGAAAAAATAACAGCAGATGCCCCTACCGACACCGAATAAATACGAAGATAAAGAATCGTTTATGAGTAGATGCATGGCTGATGATATTATGGTAGAAGATTTTGAAGATGAAAAACAGAGATTGGCGGTATGTCAAACTCAATTTGAAGAAAATAGAAAAAACATTTGGGAAAATAAAAATAATAATAACATGGAAAAACGAATTTACAAAATAGAAACAAGAACAGAAGAAAGAGAAGATGGTACTCCTGTTGTTATAGGACACGCTTCTCTGTATGATTCTCGTTCTGAAAATCTCGGTGGCTTTTATGAGTACATTGAGAGAGGAGCATTTACTCCCGAGCTGATAGAAAAATCAGACATTAGATGTTTAATTAATCATGACCAAAATTTAATTTTAGGCAGAAGCAAAAGTGGTACATTAAGATTAGAAGCAGATGATAAAGGGTTACGTTATGAATTTGATGTACCTGATACAACTTATGGGAAAGATTTATTAGTATCATTAAAAAGAGGAGATATTGATTCCAGTTCATTTGCCTTTACTGTAAAAAGAGATACATGGTCAAGTGATGAGGAAGGGAATAGTATTAGAACAATTAATGAGATAGATTCTTTATTTGACGTATCAGCGGTTTCGTATCCCGCCTATAAACAGGCTAATGATTTAACAGTAGCTCAAAGAGGATTAGCAGTATATAAAGAAAAGATAGAAAAGGAAGAAGAAGAAAAAGATTTAGTGATGAGAAGTTTAGCATCATTAAAAATAGAATTAGCAAAACGTAAATAAATTTATAAATTAAAAAAAGAAGAAAAATGAAAAGTTCAAACGATTTAAAATCTGAAAGAGCAGACATCATTTCTTCTCTTGAGAACATTAAAGATGTTGCTACAAGTGAGGAGAGAGATTTGACATCAGATGAAAACACACAAGTAGATGGATTACTTACAGAGGTAGATAATTTATCTGACAAAATTGCAAGAGCAGAAAAAGTAGAAGCATCATTAAGAACAGCTGCTGCAACTGCTGGAGCAAAAGTAGAAACTATAAACAATGACAAAGACCTTGAGAAGTTTAGTTTTCAAGGAGCTGTTAGGGCGGCTTATACAGGAGAGCTAACAGGAATCTATAAAGAGATGGACCAAGAAGCAAGAAGCAAAGCTCGTTATACAGGTCAGAATTATAGAGGGGTAGCTATCCCATCTTGTGTATTAACAAGAGCGCAAGATTATGTAGATACTACTAATCAAAATTCAGTACAAACAATGTCTTTTACTGACCAATTAGAATCGAATTTAGTTTTAGCATCAGCAGGAGCTAACTTTTATGCAGGAGTAGAAAATATGAAATTCCCTGTTATTGGTGGAATCACATCAGCTTGGCAACCAGAAACGGGAGGCTCTGAAGCAGATGGTACAGGAGCAACTACTAATGTAACTTTAACTCCAAAAAAGATAATTTCTATTGTAAATGTATCTCAAGAATCAATGGTACAGAATGCATCTTTAGAAGCGGCTTTACAACGTAACATGGCTGCTAATATTGCGGCTACTATTGAAACTGCTTTATTAGATACTGCTGATGTTTCTAACGCACCTGCTTCTATATTTGCAGATGCGGCAGCAGGCTCAACAGCGGCATTTACAGGAGCAACAGCTTCAACTTTAGAAAACACTTATATAGGTAATGATGGTACTTATGAAGGAGCAAGAATGGCTTATTTAATGGATGCTGATGCTTATGCAGCTATTAAGGCATCTGCTATGGTTTCTAACGTATCTGCTGCTTATGATATGAGAGATAAAACAGTAAACGGATTCTTTTCATTTGTAAGCTCTAATGTAGCTTCAAGTGGAGCATCTGGAAAAGAGCACGTTTTATTTGGAGATTTCTCTAAAGTACACATCGCTCAATTTGGAGGATTGGATATGCTTTATGATCCATATACTTATGGAGGTATCGGTATCCCAAGACTTGTAGTAACAAGTTTAGTAGATGGAGATGCAACGCAAAATGCAACTGCATTTGCAAACTTAATTGAAGCATAAGTTTAGGTTATTAATATTATTAAAAGGGGTGGTGGATTTACCATCATCCCTTTTTTTTAAAAAAGAAATTTAAAATGGCAAGAGCATATAGTGTTACTACGCAACCAACATCTTATCCTGTTACAACAGCAGAAGCTAAGGCTCATTTAAAAGTTGATATAAGTGATGATGATACTTTAATATCTAATCTTATTGTTTCAGCTACTCAATCAGCAGAGGATTATACCAATAGATGTTTTATTAATACTACTCTAAAAATGGTAGCTGATAAATGGAGTGAGATAGATACATTATATAAATCTCCTGTCGCAAGTGTTACAAACATAAAATATTACGATACTGCTAATACTCAACAAACATTAGCATCCTCTGTATATATTGTAGATAACACCTCTAAGCCATGTAGAATACTACTTGATGAGGACCAAGAATATCCAGATTTAGCAGATAGAAAGATGGGGATAGAAGTGAATTATGTAGTAGGAGAAACAGAAGATGGTACTGATGCAAGCAATTTAATAAAACAAGCAATACTATTAATGGTGGGGCATTGGTATCAAAATAGAGAAGCGGTAGTTATTGGAAGAATAGCGACAGAGATTCCTATGGCTGCTAAAATGATATTAGACCAATACAAAATTCAAGTATGCTAATAGGAGATTTAGATAGGAGAATAGCGTTATACAATCCAACTACATCTGCTAATAGTTATGGAGAAAAAACTATTAGTGCTTGGAGTTTATATACAACAAGATGGGCAAACGTATTATGGAAAGGAGGAAAAGAGGGAGATGAGAATGATAAAATAACAGGAATGAGTAAAGTACATTTTTATATTAGGAATCAGAGTTTAGATTCTTTGACTTTACAAACCAAGATAACTTATGATAGTAAAGATTATTTTATAAAAGTAATTAATCAAGTAGATGGAAGGCAAGGATTTTTAGAATTGATAGCAGAAAATAAAGATTAAAATGACAGGTAGAAAAAAAGATATTGAAGTAAAAGGAATTAAGGAGATACAGCAAATGTTTGAAAGCCTACCAAAGCAGGTAAGCGAAAAAGCAGTATGGCAAAGATTCTGGAGAAAGAATACCAAGCCTATGCTTAAGATAGCAAAAAATAATGTTAAGCAAGATACAGGGCAATTAAAAAAGAGTTTAGGTTTTTTTACTACTAAAAAGAGTAGAAAGTTTTTAGGAGGATATATAGGACCAAGAGTAAAGGGAGCATATCGTAGCAAAGATAAAACAGGATTCTATGGAGCTTTTATAGAGTATGGGGGAGATGTTAAGTTTTGGGGTAAAGGACCAGCAAAGGTAGGAGATCAACCTTATATGCGCCCTGCTTGGAATGAAGGCAAAGGAATAGTATTAAATAATTCTATGAAAGATGCCATAGATATAATGGCTAAAGCTATTAAAACACATGAAGCAAGGTTAAATAAATATGGTAAATTCGGATACTAATGAAAGTAGGATTAGCAATATATAATATTTTAAGTAATGATAGCGATATTACCGATATAGTATCTACAAGGATATTCCCTAATGTAGCTCCTCAGACTACTACTTTTCCTTTTATTATTTATGATGTAGAAGGAGATACACCAACAGATACTAAGGATGGAGCAAGCAGTTTAGATATAAACTCTTTAATGGTATCCTGTTACTGTGAAACATATACTCAAGCCTGTGATTTAGCACAATTAATACGCACAGCATTAGATAGAATATCTGAATCTACATATAATACTATCACAATACAATCATCAGAATATAGAGGATATAGTGATATTTTTGATGATGATGCAGGAGATAATGGAATATACAGAAAAGCAATAGATTTTGATATTAGAGTTATTAATGCGAAATGGAGAAACTCCTACTCATTAGAATTTGATGGAGTTGATGATTATGTTACAATGGGAGATACTACTACATTTACTTTTGGAGATGGGAGTAGTGATGATGCATTTAGCTTCTCTTTATGGCTTGATGCAGTAGATATAACAAGCACAGGATTGATTGCTAAAGATGCTTCCTCTAATTCTGAATATCATATCTTAGTAAGTAGCGGGGATTATTTACGTTTTAGGTTATATGATAATAGCTCATCAGCTTGGATACAAACACAGATAGATTCTACTGTTACAAGTTGGCAAGGAAGTTGGAAACATTTAGTTTGTACTTATAGTGGTAACAGCTCATCTTCTGGATTAAAGATTTATGTAGATGGCTCAGTAGCTACACAAACAGCAACAAGTAGTGGTACATATACTGCTATGGAAAACACCTCAGCAGCTTTAAATATGGGAAGATCAGAGAGGAGTGCTTTTTATTTTGATGGAAAAATAGATGAGGTAAGTTTATGGAATAAAGAATTAAGTAGTACAGAAGTAACAAATTTATATAATAGTGGAAGCCCTACTGATATATCCTCTAATGCAGGATTGATAGGATGGTGGCGTAATGGGGATGGAGCTACATATCCTACTATCCCTGATGATTCTACTAATAGCAATAATGGCACAATGACCAATATGGCAAGTGGCGATATACAAGGAAACGTACCATCATGATATATGTAATTATAAATAGCGATGATGTAGATACAGTAAGATTCTCTGAGGTAGTAGAATCTTCTCAGCATACATTAAGATATAGTATGGATACCTCAGAAACTATTGTAAAATTTGAGGGAGATACTCCATCTTTTTTAGAAGGTAAAACGCAATATACAAAAAATCAGATGAGAGAGATTATTAACAATCCAGAGAATGGCTGGATATTAAATTAAAGATTATGGAATATAAATTACAAAAGGATTGGGATAGAAACGGAAGAATATTTAAAGAAGGACAAACTTTAGATATAACTCAAGAATTAGCTCAATGGTTAGATGAAAATGGGTATGGAAAGAAAAAAAGTAAAAAACCTAAAAAAGTAAAAGAAGATGGCGACATTAACAGCTCAAGAGATTAGTGAGGCAGGTACAACAGTAACCTATGCATCAGCAACAGCAGATGGGGATGTAGTAGCAAATGGAGGGAATGTATTTCTTCATGTTAAAAATGGAGGAGGGAGTGAGATTACAGTAACAATAACAGCACAAACTACAAGTGTAGATTCTCCTTTGTATGGTACATTAACAAAAGCTAATGCATCTAAAGCTATTGCAGGAAGTGCAGAGGCTTTTATTGGACCATTTGAGATAGAAGCGTATAATAATACAAGTGAACAAATTGCAATCACTTATACAGGAGTAACAAGTGTAACTATTGCAGCATTATATTTAGGATAAGATGGCAGGACCGCATGGCATATTAAATGGTACAGAGATAAAGATATATATTGATAATGCTTTAGTAGCTTATGCTACATCGGGTACATTGAATATATCTATGGATACAAGAGAATCAACAGGATTACTTTCTCAAGCATGGAAAAATATTGTAGAGGGAGATAGGTCTTGGAGTGTAGATTTAGATGGTATGTATGCTTGGGAAACTGATGCGGGAGGCTCTATTTATAATGCAGATTGGCTTTTTGATACTTATTTAGGTAGCAGGAGAGAATTTACTATTGTATTTGGTACAAAAGATAATGAAAGCGGAGATGTTAAATACTCGGGTAAGGGATTTTTAACATCATTAAGCATGAGCGGAAGTACAGAAGATTCTGCTACCTTCTCAGCATCTTTTGAGGGTAATGGAGAATTAACATTAACAGAATATTAAAATTAAATTATTAACAAATAAAAAATAAAAAACAATGGCAGCACCAGCAGGAATATTAAACGGAACGGAGATAAAAGTTTATGCGGCAGGTACTCTTGTAGCTTATGCAACAAGTGGTACTATAAACGTAAATCAATCTCCAAGAGAAACTACCAACAAGGATAGCTTAGGTAGAAAAGAAGTAAAAGAAGGATTAACAGATTGGACAGTTGATTTAGAAGGAATGTACGCATGGGTAGATGATGGAGGCTCAGCAGTAAGCAACGCTGATGACTTGATTAACTCTTATATATTAACAAGAGCATCTATGACTATAACTTTTGGTACAACTGATACAGATACAGGAGATACAAAATATACAGGTAGTGTATATATGACATCGGCTTCTCTATCAGCTCCAACAGAAGAATCAGCTACTTTTTCTGCTTCTTTTCAAGGAACAGGACAATTAACTCAGACAGTTAATTAATATTAATTAAATTGGTAATCCCCTCTTGCTCTTTTGTTATTGAGAGAGCATTTGGGGAGAGCCGATTACTAAAAACTCAATAACAATGGAAGATTATAATTTTGTAGAAATAGATGGGGAAAAATATCCCATACGTTTTGGAATGAATGCTTTAAGGAAGTATGGTAAAAGAACAGGTACAACTTTAGCAGATTTAGAAAAATTAGGTCAAGATATAGATTTAGAAAATGCCTTACAGTTAGTATATGCAGGGATAGAAGATGGGTATAGAAAAGCAAAGCAAAAATGCGAATTAGATATTGAAGCCTTAGCGGATTTGATTGATAATGATTATGGAGCTTTATCTTCATGTATGGATATACTTACAAAACAGTTAGGAGGCAATAAAAAAGTTAAAAAAGGAAAAAAGCAAAATCCCAAGTAGGAAAAGAACTTACTTGGGAAGAAATAGAAAAGGTAGGATTAGGGCAGTTAGGATTAAAAGTAGAGGAGCTGTATGATATGCTACCAAAACAATTTTTTAGAATGTGGGATGGATTCTACGAGTTAGAATTAGCCAGAGATAAAAAAGAATGGGAAAGAGTAAGATGGCAAACTTGTTTATTAGTAAATATACATTTACCAAAAAACAAAATACTAAAACCAACAGACCTCTTTAAATTTAAAGGAGAAAGGAAAACTAAAACTGATTATGAAAAGTTGAAAGCAAGAGCGGAATATATTAAAAAAATGGAGGATAGTAAAAATATAGACAATGGCAAATAAGAGTGTAGGATTATTAACAATAGCTTTTGGAGCTGATTTAAGAGGCTTTGATAGGGCTATGAAAAAAGCATCTTTCAAGATTAGCAAGTTTGGAAAGTCAATGTCTAATATTGGAAGAAATTTAACAGCAGGAATAACAGTACCGATTTTAGGAGTAGCAGGAGCATCTGTAAAATTAGCATCTGATACTGAAGAATCATTAAATAAAGTAAGAGTAGCCTTTGGAGATTCTGCCTCAGATGTAGAAAATTTTGCTGAAACCACTTTAAGTTCTTTTGGTATATCTAAAAAAGCGGCATTAGAGATGACCTCCTTATTTGGAGATATGGGTACATCATTAGGCTTTACTCAAAAAGATGCTGCTGCCATGAGTATGGAGCTAACTGGATTAGCAGGAGATTTAGCATCATTTAAAAATATCCAAGTGGATGTAGCACAAACCGCATTAGCTGGAGTATTTACAGGAGAAACAGAATCTTTAAAAAAGCTCGGTATCATGACCACCGAAGCTACATTAAAAGAAAGTAAGTATTTTCAATCATTAGGAAAAACTTTCAAGCAACTTACTGCTCAAGAAAAAATCATGGTACGATATAGAGCCATAGTAGAGCAGACAGCTAATGCTACTGGAGATTTTACAAGGACATCTGATAGCTTTGCAAATCAGACCAGAATTTTACAAGGAGAGCTGGAAGAATTAGGAGCAGAGGTAGGTACTATTTTATTACCAAAAGCATTAGAGCTTATAGGAGTATTTAGAGATATGGTAGATAGATTAAGAAATTTATCTACTGAGCAAAAACAAACCATTATTAAGTGGGCAGAGTTTGCTGCTAAACTTGGACCTGTATTGGTACTATTCGGGAGTTTAGCAGGAGCAGTAGGAAAGATAATAGGGATGTTTAGAATGTTAGCTACATTAAATCCTGTGGGAGCTATTGTTACTGTCTTTACTTTAGGGCTAACTGCTGTATCAAGTTATGCTAAAAAGTTAGAAACTACTGCAAGTATAAGTGAAAAATTAAAAGGAATCAATGATGATTTATTATCTCAATCTAAAGAGCAGTTAAAACTCAATAAGGCTAATGTAGAGCAAATGATTGAAGAAACTGAGGCTGCTTTAAAAGTAGCTGAGGCAGAAAGAGATGTGGCAGAACAAGCAGGGAATATAAAACAGCAATTTGCAGGGGTAGATAAATTTGATGTAATGAGCGGAGCAGCATCTAATTTTGGAGCGGCAAGAACAAAAGTAAATGAATTACATACAGATTTGGAAAATCTAAAGATGTCATTAGCCGCTATTAATGAAGCCATAGAACAGCAACCCGAAATAAAAACAGGACCAAAGAAGAAATCATCTTTGGATTTTAGTTCAGGAGGCTCAGAGGGAGAGAAAGAAACTGTAAAAACAAAGATTGATTTGTTTAACGAGATGAAAGATGCTTATGCTGATGCATTAACAGAGATGGATAATAAAGATAAGCAGAGGTATATAGATGGCTTAGATAATGAAGAAACTTATCTCAAGAATCTAAAAGAGAATGAGGAGGCTTTTTTAGAAGCATCAAGAGAGATGTATCAAGAGTATGGTCAAGATGTATCTGAGATAGATGGACAAATCTTAGATAATAAGATTGCTAATATGGAAGCTACTAAGGAACATATGTCTATACTTGATCAAGCGATGCTATCAGCAGGACAAAGCATAGGAACATCATTATCTCAAGGGGCGGCAAGTTTTAAAGAATTTGGAGCAGGAGTAACAAGTATTATGAGAGATGTAATAGCAGCTACAATATCTCAAGGTATAGCCGCTTCTGTTGCTAATGCTCTAAATACTGCAAAAATTTTACCTACTTGGATGATTCCTGTTGTAGCAGGAGTAGCGGCAGGATTAGCCCGTACTGCTTTCAATACTTTAATTCCATCCTTTGCAGATGGAGGTATTGTAAGCGGACCAACATTAGGATTAATGGGAGAATATGCAGGGGCAGGCTCTAATCCAGAGGTTATTGCTCCATTAGATAAATTAAAAAGTATGATGGGAGCATCCCAACAAAGAATAGAGGTAGTAGGGAGAATAGCGGGAGATGATATTTGGCTATCTAATGAAAAAGCAGGATTTAATAGGTTTAGAGCAGTATAATGGCATTTGCAAAAAGATATTATTCTAATTTTAAATCTCTTGCAGGTTATAATTATAGATTAGAAATATGGCAAGAGGATTATACAGGTAGCTCTTATGAGATATTATTAGGTAAGGGAGGACCAAAACTTTCATATAAAGCAGATAAAGATGATAGATATGCTTCTATAATAGCTTCTACATTAAAAGTACCAATAACAATAGCAGTAGGTACAAGCCCTAATATTGTAGGTACTTTGGATTTGATAGCTTTTCAAGAAGAATTAAGAAACTCATTAGAAGAAAAACAAGTCTATATACATCTATATAGGAAGGGTACATCGGGAACAGTAAGCGGAACAAGACCTCTATGGAGTGGATATGTATTAATAGATTTTACAAGCTCGGTAGATGAGAGTTATCCTAATGAATTTAGCATAACAGCTACTGATGGATTAGGGATATTAAAAAATATAGATTTTGTAGAGGATGGAGCTACTGCGCCTTATGATGAAATGGATATTTTTACAACCTCCAAGAGATTTACAGAGTATATCTATCATATATTAAATAGTATGGGGGTAGCTACTACATCAGAAGGAGCGGGGGAGAATTGGAGTTACTCTACCTCAGTAGAATGGTATAATGAGGAACATCAAGGAACAACAAAGGCTTATGACCCATTGTATTTAACTAAGGGGAAATGTATGCATTTTTACACCCCCGAAGAACAAGATGATGGCTCAACAATATATAATGCAGATGATTCTTATAAAGTGTTACAAAAGATATTACAGGCTTGGGGATGTAGGATAGTATATTGGCAACATAGGTATCATATTATACAGATTGATACTTATGAAAATAGTGCAGGGGGTACATTTGCATCTCCATCTAATATAAAAACAAGGATATATGATAATTCTAATAGTAGCGTTTCAAATTTAGATTACTTAGGTAATAATTATTGGACTCCTTATGAATTAATAATAAATGACCAAGTATCTACACCCGAATATATTAAAAAACTATCTACTACTAAATATGATTATACTACTCCTATTGCTAAGGTAGATGCTAAATTTATAGTTGGGGGAGCTACCAATCATTATATGGGTTTCCCTTTCCCTTTCTTAGGAGGGGTAAATAAAGAGAATACGCAAAAACTTAATAATTTACTTGGAGCAGATAGTCTTTATGTAGAATTTGAGCTGACCTGCGACCATAATAATGCTAATGGAATCCTTAATGGAACAAATTTAGGGAGTGCAGATGCGAGTAATAATTTAGGTAGTAATATGACATGGAGTGCTTTTGATTGCAGAGTATATTTTCAATTAGGAATAGTAACTCCCGCAGGCTCACAGGGAGGATGGACAGTATCGCAATATACACAGATAGGCATATATAATAGTACCTCTGGTAATCATGAGATAGTAGATAAAAGCTCTACCCCTTATGACGATACTAATCTCCCTTATTTTCAATTTAATAATATACCAAAAAATGGTAGTAAAACACAAACTTTTGGATTTAATTTTGAGAGAATAAGTACCGATGCAATATTAGCGGGAGAATTTAAAGTATCATTAGAATTACAAGCAGGGAGGCAATCACAAAACCCTGCATTTACATTTGCATTAAGTAATAAATCAGCAGTTGGTTTTGATCCTATCTCTGTACCCAAAACAGGAGGAGGTACAACAGATGTATCTACTTTTTTAGCTGTGAGAGATGCTAATAATCCAAGTACAGGATGGACACCAATCCATACTAATACTGCAACTTTAGATGTAGGCTTAGGAGCGTTTACTTTTCATGAAACTCCTAATCCTCAAAGTTTATGGACCGCTACCTATAATACACAGCATAATGTTGGGCTTGCCGCATATATAGGAATGTTTCAATTTACATCATGGGCTAATAATTCGGGATTAATTAATAATATACCTCCTAATGTAGGGGTATTAACATTTATAAATTCCACTACCTTATCTGCTGTTAATATAACAAGTACAGCAAGTGATAATGATACTTTTATTTATGATTTACAAGGGCTTCTATGGGGAGATACCCCAGCAACTACTGATACTGCTACATTAGAAGTGTGGGATGGTAGTGCTTGGGTATTTACAAACTATACAGGTAAATGGGGTAGAGATACAACAAGCGGTACAACAAGATTTGTTACTTTATTAATGGAAGAAATATTAAAAGGAGGCGCACATAGTTTAAAGAAAGCATCTATGGATTTAGTGATGTTAGAAAATGGAAAAACTAAATCAGATGGGAGCGGTACAAACCAATGGCAGTTTATATCTCCTGTTACCAAAATAAAAGAGAGCGACCCCCTAAACTTATCTTCTCATATAGAATATATAATGTTGAGAGGAGATTTTCATATAGCTCAAGATGAATGGAGTGGGGAGTGGATACAATTTGATAGAGATAACTCTTTAAGTGTAACATCTTCATTAACAGATGTAATTACTCCTTTACAAAATGTAATACAAGGCACTGGAGCGGGTATTAATTGTATAGGAGCATCACAAGGATATAATTTTAATAATTTAGGCTTAATGATAACTACTACCTCTGCTAATATAACAGCTGCTACACTAACAGAAATAGATATAAATAAAATAGGAGTAGCAGTATTAAAAAGCGGAGATTCTATATCTCTATTAGACCAATATAGCTCTATCGTTCAAACTTTAACTGTTAATGCCGACCAATCCGCAGATGATACTACTCTAACTATTACCTCTACTACATTTAGCACCTTAATACCTGCGGGAGCATTGATTTACATGACAAGAGCAGATTTAAAATCTCAAGTGGACCATAAAACAAGAGGTACTATTGCGGGAATGCCTGTTGATGCAGATGAGTTGGGATGCATAAAATATGATGCAGGAGATTCTGTTTATACCATAGATGCAGATACTATAATAGGGGTAGATTTAGATTATATAAAAATATTACCAAGTGATTTCTTAGCTAATGATGATAATACAACTTATAGTGTAGCATGGAAAGATGGTAGCGGACAAACAGGGGTAATCCCAGAAGATGGAGCTTTAGAGATGTTTGCTTTTGTTAGTATCCCATCTGGAAAAACAGCTACTAAAGTAGATGTATGGGGAAGTAATGCTAAGGCTTTAAATGTATATGAGCATGATGTTAATGCAGGAGCAGGAATGGGTACAGCTATTGGTACAGGTACAGTAAATACAGAGCTTGATATTACAGATACAGCATCTACTGCTACTAATTATTTAGTGATTAAAATAACTACTACTGCAACCTCTAATAGAATATATGGAGGGAAGGTAACAATAATAGATACTCCATAATGAAAAAACTTATAATAATATTATTACTTTTTAGCACAGGATTACAAGCTCAGTTTTTAAAATATTCTACTCTTTATGTTTCAGCAGATTTAACATCTCCATTAACAGAAAGACCTCATTACAGAATAGATAGGCAAACAGGAGAATTAACAGATGAAACTGTTATACATCCTTATAATTATCAGCTTAATATAGGTATAAGAAAAATAGCTCGTTTTGATTATGAGAATAAAGCCAAAACATTTTATGATGGGAGTGAAAATAATATTAGCCATTCTGCTACCATAGGTAATGTAGATGGATTTGAATATAATGCAACATTATCTTATATGAGAGATAGAAGTAAAAAGTTTACTAATCAGAATTATTGGCTCAGATACGTTCATAAATACTTTTTAATAAAAGGAGATTACCAAGATAAGCAAGAGATAAAATTAAAGCATTATGGAGGAGAGATTAGAGGTAGAGTAAGTTGGGGTAAATTTGATTTTACAGCAGGATTAAAACATCGTTCACATCCTGTTTATGGAGTAAATCCTTTTGAGATGAATTTTGCTCCAGATGATGCTTGGTTTAATATTGCTTATGATTTAGGATATGAAGATTCTTATTGGTATTATGATGGAGAGCAAAATGGAGTAGATGATATTTATGATTATTATAACTGGAAGTGGTATGATCCTCAAGGTAATTTAATTGCAGATACAGACCAAGAATTTTATAGGTATCATTTTGGTAGAGCTATTGATGAGTATAATAATAGAGAATTAGAAAAGATGGGGATACAACAAGAAGTATCCGCAATTATGGGAATAGCATTTTATCATTATGCTAAAAACTTTTGGATTCATTCTTGGGGTGATGTAATGCCGTATCATAAAGGATTAACAAAATATGCTTATACAGATTTAAAATTAGAAGATAAAACCACTATTGATTTTGATAGTGGATTAATTATAGGAACGAAATTAACAACAAGATTAGGATTATTTATTGAGGGGAGATACCAAAGGTATTGGGATATAGATAATTATGAATTAAAAACAGGAATAAACTATTTATTTTTATAGAGATGAAAGAATTAAATGAAGATACAGGATTTAAGATTAGTGTAAAAACACTAATAGCAATAGGATTTGCGATGGCTACATTAATAGGATTCTACTTTACTTTACAAGCAGATATAGCAGAGGCAAAAGAATTACCAAAGCCAGAAATATCAAGAACAGAATTTGATTTAAAGGATAAGATGATAAGAGAAACGATCATAAATACCAAAGAAGATGTAGAGGAGATAAAAGAAACTCAATCTAAAATGGATGAAAAGATTGATAGAATAGAACAGAAACTATTTAGCTTATGAAACAAGAAATTGAAAAATGGGCAATATGGGGTATATATTGTTTCATTATAGTAATAATGCTTTTGATTGGTACTTTTGCATCAGCACAAACTATTGTAACTGATAAGAGTTTTAGTAAAACAAATCAAGGTATTGCATTGGTAGAATTTTGGGCAGAATGGAATAAAGATAATGAGTGTAATTGGATTACAAGTATTGATAATACTAAAAGTTTTCGTATTAATTTAGAAAGTGAAACTGCTAAAGAGTATGAAATTAATGTATTACCAACAATAATAGTGTTTAATAATGGGGAAGAAATTAAAAGATTTGAGGGAGATTTATCGTTCAAATTATGCCCTAAAAGAACACCAAAAAAGATAAAAAAAGTAGTGGAAGGATTATTAATTAACAAATTTTAAGATGAGTATATTGAGTAGTATATTTAGTGCAGCAGGAGGCGATTTAGTAAAATCAGTAGGCTCTGTTGTAGATGATTTAGTAACAACAGATGAGGAAAGATTAGAAGCAAAAAATAAGATTGAAACAATGTTTAGAGAATATGAGGCTAAAATGCAGAAAGAGGTTACTGCAAGATGGCTTTCGGACAATCAAGGAAGTTGGCTCACAAAAAACATAAGACCATTGGTATTAATATTTTTATGCGTTTCAACAGTATTATTAATATTCATAGATGCGGGAGTTATTACATTTGAGGTAAAAGCATCATGGGTAGATTTGTTACAGTTGGTATTAATAACAGTTATTGGAGCTTATTTTGGGGGTAGAAGTTTTGAAAAAATAAAAAAATAAAAAAATGAAAAAATTAATTTGTAATATATTATATAAAATCACTAACAAAAAAATATGTTTTGGGTGGTGCAAAAAATGCTCATGAAAAAGCGTAAATTAAATAGTAAAAATCCTCGATACCTTAAAATTGAACAAGAGGATGTTGATAAAAAATTAATTAAGGAAGTAAAAGGAGCTAAAATTTATGCAATATTTAAAAAATAAAATCAATGAAAGAATATTTTAGGAAAGTAAAAGGGGTATATGTAGAATTTAACTGTCCTTGTTGTGGTAAAAATGAGATGAATCAGTTATTCATAGACACATTAAGAGCGGCAAGAGAATATAGTAATACTCCTTTTGTGATTAATAGTGGATATAGGTGCGAAAAGCATAATAAAAAAATAGGTGGAGTATCAAGCTCTACTCATAT
>CEUI01025919.1_pt1 | contig 15876 bp, 12 predicted proteins | sample 531411 | NCBI WGS metagenome assembly CEUI01 (sample SAMEA2622841, study PRJEB7988) | marine metagenome | isolation source: saline water (ENVO:00002010), including
CAACGGGGGCAGATGGCAACAACGGAGCGCAAGGCCCAGCGGGTCCAGCAGGTCCAGCAGGTCCAGCGGGACCACAAGGCCCGCAAGGCCCAGCGGGTCCAGCAGGAGCTCAGGGTGCGCAAGGCCCAGCGGGCGAAACAGGACCAACGGGGGCAGATGGCAACAACGGAGCGCAAGGCCCAGCAGGTCCAGCGGGTGAAACAGGACCAACAGGAGCAGATGGCGCGAGGGGGCCGACAGGATTTGTAGACAATCCAGGCGGCATAGATGCTCCTGTAATTAGACTGTTGGGCTATAAAGACACCACCAACACAGCATATAAAGTAAACCTTGAAAGAACAAAAGCATTTTTAGGATTAGGGAGCGCAGCATACCAACCCTCGAGTAGCTTCGCCAGTTCCGGTCAAGGCAGTAAAGCTGATAGCGCTGTTCAGCCAGCGGATACATTCGACATAGGAAGAACCAGCATTGCCCACAACAGAACTAAAGCTGCTAATTATAGCGGCTCAACAACCTACAGCACGGGCGATAAAGTTTATTACGAAAGTCACGTATGGAGAAGCAAGCTTAACGGGAACTTAGGCAATACGCCATCAACGGTATCTAGCCCAGGTAAAGATTATTGGGAAATCTCTATAGACCTAACGCTTGAAAGCGTAGATATTGTCGGCAACGCGCTAACCGCAACCGCAGCAACCAAGCTGCAAACCCCCCGCGCTATTTTTGGAACAGACTTCAATGGAACAGCACCTATTACTACCGTCTCTGGGCCAATAGAGTCTAACGCTAATGTATCCACAACACACAAACTTAATACAATCAATCCTTTTAGCAACGGTACGAACACTGTAAATTATACCACTACTACTCCTCCTACCAATGTTGATTTGCATTATTTAGCTGGAGCAAGAATTGGCGGCGGCTCTGGCTCTAGCTATGCTTCTGCGGCAACTAGCCCAATGTACGATCTAATAATGGCTAAAACAATGTTTTCAGTCAATATAGAATACCCTTCTGACTCCAGAATAAAAACCGACATAGAAAGCTCTGCTATAGGTTTGGATTTAGTAAGGCTGTTGGATGTAAAAACATTCAAATATAGAAAACGATACCTACAGGAAACCCCTCGCAAAAGAGTCGGAGTTATAGCTCAAGATTTAGAGCAAGCTTTGAGCGATATCGGAATTACCACTGATGAGTATGGTTTCCTTGGTAGCTTGGGACACACTGACGGAAACCAAGACGGCATTAAATTTCTCAATACTAGCTGCTTGCTGTTTGTTGCTCTTAACGCCATTAAACAATTGGACGCTAAAGTTTCAGAGTTAGAGAAAAAGCTTGAAGAATAAATTTGACTTTTGGATTCTAAATGCTATTATTAAAATATGAGCGAACAAACCGATCAACCACAAGAAGAAGTACAGCTCCCAGAGGAGCTCAACGAAGAACAAAGCTTTAACTTGCTTGTCAATCTCGCCCGACAAAGCAAGCTAACTTATGACGAACACGCCCTAGTTGACAAAGCTGTTCGCACGTTGTCTCAGGCTCTAAATCTCCAATAATACGGCAGATTTAATTCGTTGTAAGACTTAAAACGTCTTTCCTTTAATCGGGGAAGGCGTTTTTTGCGTGTAACCCCAATTAGAGGAACCTTATGAAAATTATCAATAACTCTTGGAATTGGGTAAAAAACCACATCGAAGCAATCAATTTCGGAGTGGTTCTTTTTGTTTTAGGATTTGTAGTTTGGCTTAGCGTCCACATAACCAGCGTTGAATCGCAGCTTAGAAATGAAAATCAATTCTTAAGAGAAAATCTAATAAGAATGGAGCAAAACCTTGGAGGCGCTGTTAATCACATTAACGAGCAAGAATCACTAATGAGAAATCAGAGAGCCATCATCGAAAGCCAGAGTGACGCCATCAAAAAACTTATCGACAGAATAAATAATTTAACCGCCCTTTTAAATGGTCATTATACCTGAAAACAATTATAATTAACGATTATTATAATTTGCGTGTAAAATTTATATAATAGTTTTGGGTTTAAGTTTATGAAAGAACTGGATTACGATTTATTCAATGTTTCTGGCGCGTCAGAAGATAATGACGAAATCGTATTTATACCCGAAGCCAAGCAAGACTCTGAGCAAAAACAAGCTATAGACTTCTCAAACAAAGTCGTTGAAATCTTAGAAAGCAAGCTAAAAGAATTTAATTCTAAGTACGAAAGAAGAATTCGAATAAGCCAAGCCAAGGAAATTTATTGCTTGGGCGCTAGACTTAGACCTTCCGATTCTGAGTTCACCATGAATGAGTGGGCGCTAGCTAGAGTCAACCTATTTTTCCAAATTAGCTCGGGTAATATAGAAGAAGTAAATTTGGATATAAGCAAAAAAACCTCCTACAATAAGTTGATGGATATTACCAACATCATCGTGCCTTCCAACGAAGATTTGCATAAAGCAAAACTGGAAGCGCAAGATTATGATATGGATTATCCATACGACAACATAGAGGATTTATATATAGAGGAAACAGACCCTTATTATATAGATTATTAAATTTTTGCATTATGAAAAACATCATCGCATCATTCGTACTGGGCTTCGCCTTGCTGACTAGCTCTCATGCAGCCGAAGCAGATAACAAAACAGCAGAACATCTTCAAACCGTTTCTGTAACCATTAGATCGGAGGGGCAATTTTCTAACGGCGAAGGTTCTGGAGTAATCTTTACTAGAAAAAATTCAAAAGGCGAATTGGTTAATTTCGTATGGACCGCAGCTCATGTTATCGACAACCTTAGAAAAGAAAGGCAAGTATTGGTTAATGGGGCCAAGAAAACTATTGTTGAATTTAAAGACCCGATGATTGTTAAAGAGATTCGGCAGAACGGACGCACCGTTGGCCGATTGCAAATGGACGCGGAAGTTTTAAAGTATAGTGACGCCGATGATGGTCACGATCTAGCACTACTTAGAGTCCGCAAAACAAATTTTGTAACCGATACGGTTACTTTTTATCTCGACGATAAAATCCCAGGTTTAGGCACGGACCTTCTACACGTTGGTTCTCTCCTAGGCCAAATGGGTGCAAATTCCATGACTGATGGTATCTACTCTCAGCATGGAAGACTTATTAAAAGTTTGAACAAGTTTGTATTCGATCAAACGACTGTTACTGCTTTTCCAGGAAGTTCTGGCGGTGGTGTTTATCTCAAGGACGACGCAAGATATATCGGCATGTTGGTGCGAGGAGCTGGAGAAGGGTTCAACCTAATCGTCCCGGTTCGTAGAATGAAAGATTATTGCGAGAAGCATAAGATCATGTGGGCGTTGGACCCGAAAGTTAAAATGCCTTCAGAAGATGAGATTGCGAAGCAGCCTATCGAGCATGAACCGAAAAAAGAAAAGCTAGACACCACGGCTGACGAAGCTGAAGCCAAGAAGATGTTTCCGTTCATGTTGAGGGTTACTCCAAAACACAAAATGTTAATTTTAAAATAAAATCATGAAAAAGCTACTATTACTAATACCAGCGTTATTTATTATTGGGTGCGATTGGGGCTCTGATTGCAATACATGCAAGCCGTGCTCCTGCGAAGAAGCGTGCTGCGATTCAGGTCAGTGCGAATTAAATTGCGGTTGCGCCTGTACGGCTGACAGTTGATTACTTAAAAGATAAGCGGGTGTATCCCGCTTCTTTTTGAGGTTTTGAGATTTACCGCCCATTTGGCTGGTAAAATACACTTTTTTTGTGTAAAACATATAGACTATGAACACAGACTATTGGAAAAAATATCTGAAGAGCGAGGACTCAGCAGACGAGGTCGTAGAAGAAGTTGCAGAGGAGCTCGTGGAAGAGCTTGTCGAAGAGGGCTTGATCGATGAAGATAAAGCTGAAGAGCTAGTCGACAAAGTCGTTGAGGAGGTCTTGGAAGATGAAGCTCAAGAGGCTACTAAAGAGGAGTCTTGTGAGTGTCAACACCTCAGAATGAGAAGGAATGGTCGAGAAATTTGCTGGCATGGCAAATGGGTAGATCGTAAATCATTAAGATAAAATTTTATAAGGAGAAAAATATTATGGCAAAATGGATTAGAGATTTAAATAATGGTAACAACGAAGTGGTAAACCACAATGTTGTTGTGGAAGACGTTGTAGAAGACGTTGAAGTTCACGTTGACCTAGAAGAAGAGGAGTAATTAAATGGGAAAACTAGCGGGCTATAACACCTTTATGCAAACAGGGTGGTCTCAACCAACCTTGTTTAAATACCTACCTTCTGGCGGGCAATTAGAGCCGCCTCAAGGTGCTGGCAAATCTATTCGTATTGTTGGCGTAATAGCTTCTGGCACCCAAGAATTTAGGGAGGACACAACTGGATCAGCCACAAATGGAACGGTTATATTCCAATTAGACTCTGGTATGGTAGATCAATCTGCCGTATTTAATTTTCCAGCCCCAGTAGATTTTGGCGCTAACACAGGAGTTTATATAACCGGCTCTTCGGTGGTTATGGTTTGGTATTACATTTACGATTCTAATATTCAATAATCATGAAATATAGTACAATTTTTAGTTCTACCGTTAAACCTCTCATCACCGAAGAAAAAGACAAGTATCTCGCTATGGCGAGTCTTGTTGATGTTGGAGAGTTTATACCTGAAATCGATACGGACAAAAATATCGATCTTCTTCCAATCGCATTCAACGCTTGCGTAGCAAACAGAGTAAACAAAAACGGAGACGTTATTGATACCGCTACGGCTATGGAAATTTGCGATCATTTTATTAATAAACCAATTAACATAGAGCACAACAGGCAAAAAGTTATCGGGACTATTTTAACCGCAGGATTTAGCGAGTTCGGTTCTGATAAGCCACTAACCAAAGAGCAAGTGGCAGCTAACAAAGGCCCATTTAATATTACTTTAGGTGGAGTTGTGTGGAAAATTGTCAATTCCGACCTAGCGGAACTTATTGAAGACTCTGGAGACCCCACAAACGAGGACTACCAGAGAATTTCTGCTAGTTGGGAGTTGGGCTTTTCTGATTATGAGCTCGTAGTCATGCAGGACGGCGACAAAAATATAGAAAATGCCAAAATTATTTCCGACCCCGAAGAGATTGATCAACTCAAAGCTAATTTGAGGGCTCTAGGAGGAACGGGAGTAACAGAACAAGGAGAATTTATTTACAGAAAGGTAGTAGAACAGGTTATCCCATTGGGGATCGGCTTGACAGAAACGCCAGCGGCAGATGTCAAAGGTGTTGCGGTCAAATCCGAGGAAGAAGAGGAGCAACAAAGTAATACCTCGTTATCCGAAGAAAATGAGCCAAAAACCATAGATAACACTTCTCTTTCTGATGTAGATAATGTAAATAAAAACAAAGACGTAGTTATGAAAATCACAAGCTTGAAAGATATCAATGACGAGTCGTTGAAGACGTTGGAGGCTTCGGCTGTCCATGACTTTATTCAGGATGAACTGAAGAAAGCGTCTGAGGAATTTTCCGCTGAAAAAGCTGCTCATGAAAAAGCTCTTGCAGAAGTGGAAGAAAAGAATCAGAAGCTTTCCGAAGACTATTCTAGTATGGAGAGTAAGTTGACCGAGGTTAGCGACTCTCTTGAAGTCATGAAAGCAGAGAAAGCCGCCAAAGAAGCCGAAGAACTGTTTAATCAAAGAATGGCTTCCTTTGACGAAGAATACGAACTCACCGATGAAGACCGCAAGATTATTGCTAGCGACATCACGGAGCTCGACGAAGAGAATTTTGCCTCTTACAAAGAGAAGATGACAGTTCTTCTCAGAGATAAGAACAAAGAAACCCTTGCTGCAAAAGCTGAAGAGGAAAAAGCCGCTACCGAAGAGGTTGTTGCTGAAGTCGCTGAAGCTTCTCAGGAAGAAGAACAGGCCAAGGAAGTTGTAGAAAACGCTCTGGATAACGCCGAGATCGAGGAAGACGCTGTTGCGGCTACCACCGACGTTGAGGAGCCCACTGTTTACAACAAGTACAAGGCTGCATTTAGTTTAGAAAACTTTAATATTAATTAATAGGAGAAAAAAATTATGTCAGACATTAAACCATTCAGACAATATGATGAACATGATGTGATTAACTTGTTTACTTATGCGGACGGCACTACTAGTGTTGACGCCGGTAAATTGGTTAAAATATCAACGGGATGGACTACTGAACTAGACCCTGTCGACCTTAGCGGTAACGCTAGCGGTTCGGGCTTGAGTCTTGACGGTAAAGCCCTTTCAACACAATGGAGTGTTTCCGCTAAAGTAACCGCCTCTGGCGCTACTGAAACCCCCATCGGCATGACCCTAGTGGCCATGGCAGAAACCGATGAGAACGGCGAAAAACTTCTTTACAATCCCCGCAAAGCGGCAGAGATGGGCGTTGTTATCCCAGGACAAGCAATCCCCCTCGCTACTCGCGGTCTCTTTCTTTATAAGAGCACTGACGGTACGTGGAGCGGCGTTACTGCTGGCACTACTTTGTATGCTGGCGCTAGCGGAGAAATCACAACGACAAGCAGTGGTAACGTAGCTGTAGGTGTAGCGCTCGGCGCTGACGACGCTAACGGTTACGCACTGATTAAATTGGACCTGTAAACTTAGGAGAAAATTATTATGAAGCTTAAATTAAAAAACACTCCCGAACAAGTAGAACTTATTAGAGCAATGGGATCGAGAGATCAGCTCGTTGCAGCTGAGGCTTCTCAGGCATTCGCGGCCTTTATTGGTCCGGTTGTCCAGAAGGTTCTTTTGCAAGCTGGCACCTCAGGTCTATTGTTCTCTGATTTGCAGTATGACGAAGATGATCATCCGAGCATTCCGTTGGACCTTTGGCACGACCAAGGCGAAAACTATGTTCAAGTTTGGTCTCAAAACATGGCTGGCGGTCTTCCGACCTCAGAAATCACTGGTATGCAAGAGATGAAGGTTTCCACCTATCGTCTCGACTCCGCCATTAGCTGGCTGAAGAGATACGCTCGTAGAGCTCGTCTCGACGTTATCAGCAAAGGCATCGAGCGCATGTCCAACGAAGTTCTGATCAAGCAAGAGAGAAACGCTTGGGCCGTTGTGCTCCGCGCTCTCGCTGAGGCATCCACGAACAGCCTGAAGCACGTTATTGGTTCTGGCACCGAGAACGAGTTCGTTCCGCACGACATGAACAGACTGATGACCCACATCAAGAGAATCAACACCGCGTTTAACGGTGGAACTCCTGATGGCTTGACCGCCAAGGGTCTTACCGACATGTTCATGAGCCCTGAAATGATGGAACAAGTTCGCGCATTCGCTTATGGCGCCATGAATACCCACAATTATTCCACAAGCAGACACGATACCGGAAACGGTCCCATCGCTCTTCCCGACAATGTTCGTGAAGACATTTGGAACTCCGGTGGAATGGCCTCGCTTTACGGTGTGGTTCTTCACGAGCTCCTAGAGCTTGGTAACGAGCAGAAATACAACAAACTGTTTGCTAGCATTCTAGCAGGAAATCATGGCACCTCTGGCGCTATCACCGATATTCCAGGTGGCGGCGGCGGAACCTTTGATTCCAGCACTACTAGCGGTCACGACGACGAACTCATTGTTGGTGTTGACTTGTCCAGAGAAGCCTTTGTGCGTCCTCTGGCTCGTAACGCTGAAGGTGGAAGCACGTTTAACGTTCTTCCGGATGATCAGTTCCTCGTGCGTGCTGAGAAGCAAGGCTTCTACGGCTATCTCGAAGAGGGCCGTGTGTGTCTTGACGCTCGCGCAGTGGTTGGTATCGCTGTCTAAAGCATACGAACAATTAACTCAACCCCACCTGAAAAGGTGGGGTTTTTTTGTTTAAACGAGTGTAAACCCAATAGAATATAGTGGAGTAAAAAGGAAAAAGGTATGTCATTAAATCCCTATAGTAGAGACGAATCATCATTTATTCGTAAAGACGAACACGATATAGGCGTTCAGGGCGGTCAACCCGTATACTTAACTAAAGACGGCAAAATTCGCGCCAAGGGCTTTGTAGATTATAATGATGATCTAGAGCTTTTTGTAGAAAATGGACAAGTAAATTCCAAACACAAAGTAAGCGATGAGGTCGATAGATATTTAAGATTAGAGTCTAAAGAGTCCTTTAGGTACACAATGGTAATGTACGAAGAGCTTTTGGAGTCATTCGAAAACTATTCAAGCCCTATAGCGTTGTACGAAAATACCAAACCAAGAAATCCAGCTCATAGAAGGTATAAATTTTTAAGCAAATTTACTAAAAATAGGGTCGCCAATTTAATCAGCAGCGACATAAACACTCCGACTTCTTTTCAGTGGCACTTTCAAAAAGATGGCCTAACTTACGTGGACAGACCTCATATAAAAGGAGCTTGGTTTGGGCCTTACAATTATGATGTTTACGTTGCCCCTAAAAACTACATACATCAAATCTCAGACTTGATGTTAATCAAAAGCGGTCAATATTATAAAACCCCCGAACAAGCAAAATATTATTTAGGATTTTTATCTTTTTCCGAAGGGCAAGACGGACATATATACACAACCGCGCCCTCTTTACCCAAGCATAACACTGGACCATTCGAGAATTATGTATCCTTAGATAATAGCGTTAAAAGTTTTAAAATTACAAGAAGTGGAAACGTCAATCAAAGGCCAGCTCTAGCCTCCGAGCTAACCTCCACTTCTGGGGAGTTTGTCATAGGACAAATGACCAACGGAGTATTCTTGTGCGATAAAGTCGATGGAACAAGCTATAACAATAGCGGCGTATTTTACGAAGATACTCTTTTCTCTAGGGGAGGAGATGCTGACGCCTGTTTTGGGCACGTTCAAGATAACGCGGCGCTTAAAATTCATAATTGTTATTTTTACAAGTCTTTCCCCAAGTGTCTTACCGATGTCGAAACGACTGGTCATTCTCCAATTATAGGTTTTGCTTTGGATGGGTATCCCATTTACGGCCCACAAGCGTATAGCGGAAGCGATGACTCAACTAGCTTGATCAAAAACTTGACGCCAAGTTATAGACTTAAGTCTCAGGCGTCTAGACCGGGAGTCGATGCGCCCTCTTATACAGATTATCCATCTGGATACTTTGTAGAGGATTATGAATACGTAAATGGGTTGGGAGATTTAGATGAACATAATGGTAGAAGTGGCGTCACACCAGAGTACCCACAAGGAACATACGCTTATTTCGCAACGGTAGATAGAATGGATAATCCTGTTTATCCATATGTTATAGGTCCGAATTTTTATGGTTATGTTTCTGGCGTGGGTTTAGATAAAGAAATTACAGAAACAACCCAGAGCAGAATCCCATATTTATCTAGGGAAAGAATAAAATCGTTATATAACGACTACCCAGAGATGGCGGCTTGGTATTTGTATAGCGATACCAACTTTTCTACTGATGGTTTATCTGAGGAAAGAATACTCTGGGTTTCTCCGCACGTAACAAACACTGGGCAAGGAGTATTTTTAGAAACTGGCTATCATCAATACTTAACGCATACAGGCAATTGGGATTATGTAAACCACACTGGAACAGGCTTGGCGGCGTTCAACGGCAATAGAGTTAACGCCACTGGTAATGGAAACTTTATGCCTCGCAAGGGAGTGTTTTACTATCCAACCTCAGAAAACAATAACCTCATAGGGGGCTTGGCGGTTTCTGGAGGCATGAATTTTGTTTATAAAGACCTCGATACAGAGACATATTCTCAATTGACTTCGGTTGCGGATATAAAGCAAACAGAATTTTACTCTATGTACAGCGGTCATAGACTAGTAGCGAACAAAGTTACTCACGTACAACATTGGGATGGAAAAATTCCCGCTGGCACTCCGTTTAAAATAGAGAATTGGAGCTTTAATGGTTTTGAGCGCGGATTTGATGGAGAGTTTCAAATATACCCCTGCGAACCTCATCCGATGACTTCGGGGAACAGAACGATGATAGCTACCATTCAAACCGGCATAGGCGACACTCAAGACCAAGCTTTTGCCGATGCTGTGCTTAAATGTGTAAAAGACGTAAGAAAACAAAACAGCACCTTACTAGTGAACAGCGGGATTAAAAATGAAAAATCCAAAATGAAAAGCTATAGAAAATTCTTGGAGCGAAGCATAAACGTACCACTTATTGAGCCATGATAACTAAGAACATAAAATATTCTCTTTATTATAAATTTCACGCTAAGATCATAGCTATACCTTCTTCGGACAATGAGATCGGTGTAGATGTTTGGCCCAAGTTTCATATCAGACCTATGGAGCTTTTGGAGGTGATGAATTACAGCTCGAATGCTAGGAGCGTTGATCTAGGCTACAAAAAAGATGAAGAATCGGGGCTTTATTTGAAAAATCTAGCAAAATGGGACAAAGATGAATTGCTGGCTCAATTTAACCTTTTTAAAGATGTTCCTCCTTTTTGGTTCAACAACGAGGAAGAGTATCAAAGATGGGTTAAAACCACGATGCAGCATAGATACTCTAAAAGTTTAGAAGGTAGATACATAGCTAAACAAACATCAACCGACGCCACATATGTTGGTCCAAACACTGACGCAAAAGTGCCCGTGGAACACTATTATGTTGAAGAAAGCTTTTATCATTTAAAAGACTGGTTTAAAACAGTAACTAGACCTTGGCCTAAAAACACAGGTGTAACCTTTAGTAAGCTATAAGAAAATGGGTAAAATAATTTTAACAGCGCAACACGGCTTAGCGGGAAGAAACTACTCGACCCACGAGCAAGCATTTCAAGCTCTCACTTCTTTGCAGGAAGGCGAAATTGTTATTTGGGAAACGGATAAGAATGACACGCCCCAAAGAAAAAATAGATTATCCAATAACCCGCTAGCCCTAAATGTAGAATCTGCAATTTATGATTGCGTGACATCTTGGGAATCGGTAATGTCGGAAAGTGGTGGGGCTACTTCGAATATATCAAACATTACCAAAGCCAATTTTACAAAAAACGCAACCAACACCGCTGACGCGATTAACCACGTTTTAAAAGGTAGAAGCGTTTTAAACAAGCAGAGAAACGCCATAAGAGTAGAGCTTTTTGATCCTTACAAAAAAAGTTTAGACTATACCATTTGGAAGCAGACCGCTAATAATATTTTTCTGACCTACATGACCTTTCACACTTTGAAAGGGATAAAAGATGTAGAAAACCAAGTCCAAAGAACTAGAAGCGAAATCCAAGAAAGAAACAGGACAAGAATGTCGGGTTGGACCGATAAAACTAGCGCCAATTGGGAAACTCAGAATGAGATATTCAGTCAAGAGATGGCTCAGTATAATTTAGATCGTGACGCTTGGTGGAACAATAAAAATACAGAAATAACAAATGAGTATTCAGCTCAATTTAGAACGCAGTGGGGACTCTATAACAACAAGAGGTCCGTGGCCATCGGTAGAACAACTGCAATTAACAAAGGGGACTTAAACGTTTTTCAGAACCTTTTTGATAATCTCGTTAGAGAAATCGACAAAACTAAAGCCTTACAAAAATATAAAAATAAAAAGAATATTGTTTTCGTTGGTAAAAAAGGCGCACTGACCGATATGCGAAATGACCCAAGGTGGACGGGAATGAACCTTAAAAATCTACACCACTCTAATTGGTCTTTGGCAAACAAGGAAGATTACGACGGTCAAGTCCCAACCCTTCAGCCGCCTCCCAAGCCAGATTTAGAAAATGCTCCCGAGATGCCAAACTTTGCTATGGCCAAAATGGCTCTCGGCGCCTACTTGGGATACAAGCTCTGCATGTTCGGAAGCTCTACTCTAACGTCACTTTTCTCTAGAGCTAAAGAGAACGCTAGAGGTACAGATAGAGCTGTTAACTTTGAAACTAGCTCCATCAAACTGATGCAAACCTCTAGAGTGTTTGGCCAAAGAAGCGGCCAAACCATGTTGATGACCGCCGCTAAAACTAAAATGCAGTCTCATAATTTAGACGCTTTTATAGGTCGCACAATTGAGGGAGTGGGAGACGTATACAATAGAGTCAAGGACCACTTCGATGGGGACGTTTTAGAGCAACTGCCACAAAATAAAAAATATAGAATTTATGATTTCGACCCCAGTGGAAAAGACTCTGCTGACGCTGGCAATGGAATAATGATTGGGCGCTTTTATACGGCGCCAAAATGCAAATACTTAATTGTGAAAGATGGTGGAAACACTAACATGGTTAGGGCTGAGGATGTTGGTGTAGACCTCAGGGTTGAAATGGAACCAACTACAGACCTGATTGCTGGTACTAGTTTAAATTATTTAAAAGTAAGAGATGTAAAAATTGCAAATGGCGGCGAGTTTGACGTTACTATTACAAACTTTGATCCTGATTTATACGACGGTATTAAAGCAGTTTTTTTCGAAGATGACGCGACGATACGGCGTCATTTTGCGGCAGAAATACAAGCGGGAACATTCTCGATGCCCAACGTGATACATGGTTACAGTGGTACGGTTCGAGTGTCAAACGATAGGAGAGATATCAAGAAGCAATACAGCTGGATGTTGGCTGGGCACATGTTCGAGAATCTTTTGGATATGTGGAGGCTTTATCGCAACAAATCTTACGTCGTAAAAAGTAAATGGGGCCGTCCCGCCAATAGAAAGGTTACTGGGTTGGCTGGTCAATGGTTGTGGTGGCGAGCGCCATTCGATCATCAGACTATGCCAGGTAGCAATATTTTCGTAGATCGATTACAAGCCGACATTGCAAGGTTCTCCCAAACTAACGCGTATCCGCGATTCCAAGTTATGTTTCCGCCAGAGCTTGCGCATATAGTATCGGCTCTACCCACCGAACTGAACTCCCCCACTAGCGTCTCACCAACCACTAGGGAATACTTCTTAGAAGGAACCACCCAAGACGGTCAAGTTAATTACAGCACAAGAATAAAAGCCGAATTACACAAAACACAGATTCTTGCGACTGGTCAGGTACAAGCGATTTTTAAAGCGATTCAAACACGCTCTGGCCCGTATTTAGGTCAGGGAATCGGTGGGCAATCGTTGGGCGTAAATGTTGGGTCTGGAAAAGGGTCGGGTACTCAGTGGAGAGTTTACAGCAGCTTCGGCTACGCTGGTTTCGGCACCATTCCAGCAGCGGTACACGATGATGTAGCTCAATACAAAGTGGGCGATGTAACAACATTTAAAGACGCCTCGGGTTGGAATATTTATTATTGCATAAAAGATCACCATACATTCGAAGAAGTGCTTAAACAATACCCTACGTTAACGCGTGAAAAAATAAGATCAGGCGTTCTTGGGAGCACGATTGGTGACCCGCTTCAGAGTACGGTAGATTTCTTGAGAAAGGCTACGGTTCAGAGGGGAAATATTTACCCAAATACCGAGCGTTGGTGGACGCATATAATCACGCCAGAAAATAATCAAAAATATTGGCAAAGATTGGGTGGGGTGCCTGGAGGAAGCGATCCAGCGCAGGGAATTTTAAATGCAGGTGGTATGTTACATGCCAACCCACAATATATTCCAAGCTCTAAAGAATGGAAGTACCAAAGATTTTTAGAGTTCAAAACCAACGAGCTGGCTCATTTCACAAAAATCTGCGCACAAATTTTAGTTGGTGATTATAAGTTGGCTCGAGTCGCCAAAAGGGATAGGAAACCTTTCGGCAAAAGGAATCTAGAAGAACAGAACAGAGATTTTATATCTTCGCCAACCGCTAACGACAAGATTGATTGGAGCGATCCGATAAACTATTGGAAATGGGGAGAATTTAAGCCTAGAGATTGGAAGGCTTCGGGTTGGATCGCCACCTCCGCTGTTAGAAGCCCAGCGTTTAGCCCAAATAAAAAGTCTTACGCTAACGCCTACTTAGAGCCGGTGATAGATAGCGACGGTAGACTGCATGATGTCAAAGTCATTTTTGGCGGGTATGGCTACAAATCCAATTCTTCGGTAAAGTATTTCTTTGGAGGGGGTGGCGACATAGAAGGCCACCAAATGAGAGACATAAAGCTGGAATTCGAGCTTGATTCTAACGGCTCGATAATAGATGTTCGAGGTGGTTATGCCAACTCCAAGTCGGTGGCGCCGCCACACGCTGACATACTAGGCCGCGCAGACATTCAATATTCAACAAAAGTCAAACCAGCCAACGACAACAATAGAAAAACTCGCTTTTGGGAACAGCCTTACATAGTTGTAGATACTCCAGCGCCCTCGGATGACACAAATATAGTTGACCCACAAAACAACCCTCTTCAAGCGGCGCTTTTTGACCTCAGTAGACTTAGTCTTCACAATGCTAGAGGACCCGTCGCTCTTCCGAAGGCAAACACTAACACTCCTGATTGGGGACACCACCAAGAGGCTAGCACCATCACAAAACAAGAGGCTGAAAACGCGCAAAGCTGGGTTTATAAACACCCCGCTAGGTTTATAGAAGATTGGGATTCTCTTTACAAAACCATGCTTAACTTCATGCTTAGATGGATGGATGAAGTAAATGATTATAAGTATGGAATCAGGCTTTGGGATAACTCTAAAAACCAATGGAAAAATTGGGACGTCAGCGGCTTCTCGAAAGCCAGACAAAACACCAATGAAGCCATAAGAAATGCCTCCACGACCAACCCAGCTAATGGAAATACAAACGCAGAAGAAGTTATACCCTCAGAGCTTAAGGACGCCTGTAGAACATTCTTTAGTTACACCCCGCACTTTGGTTGGTGTCAAGATCAAAAGTTCAACAACATTTCGGAGCAGATGGCCACAAGCACTTTTGCAAGCGCAGCAGCATTCCAAGTTTGGCATGCGCCGCACCGACTGGCGGAGGCGATGTGCAACAAAAAGGGCTGCGGAGCCGTACACGCTTATACAACTGTGCCTCCGATTGGGCAAGTAGACTCAAACGTAACAAAGGTTCCTCACGATGTAGTAAATAATGCAAATCATGATTTATGTGGTGATGTAGAGATTACTTGGCAGTTATTCCCAACCGCAAATTTTTATTTGGCAGGGCTATTAGGTAAGCAAGATGGTCTAGTTGATTCTTTCTTAAAATGGAGTTGGTTTGAAAACGAAATTCAAGTTAGTAAAAACATTATACCTAAATATGCTATGGCCAGCGCTAACTCATTTTACGAGCTTTCGGCGGCGGAAGACTGGAGTTGGAAAGCTCCGCTGTTTTTGGGTTTGCTTTTCAAAAAGAAAAAAAGCTCAATATCTTCTGGCAACGCAATGCTTCCAGAAGTATGGGGCAACTGGTCTGACAGCTTTGGTCATGGAGTAGATCAAGGTGCTGTCAAAAAGGCCCTGAGGTTTGCTTTTGGTGGCACAATGAGAAATGTAGCTAATTTAGTAACTAGTTTATTTGGCGTTTCAATAGACGCTATAACAGGTGCCCCCGACTTTTCAATCGTAGCATTTCAAAAACTAGCTAAAACGCCCAGCAAATTTAGCGCCCGCACGCAGAACAGCTACAAAATAAATGGCGGCGCTGAACAAAACACCATCAATATGTCGGGGCTTGTACCGGGCACCAACATCAGAATAAAAACCGAGGCAAATAGTACTCTTTTGCAAGAAGGCGAATCTTTAAATATTGGCGACACAATAACATTTGCCCCCGACGTAGCAAAAGAGGAACAACTATTCAACAAGGATGACCAATTTAAATTCTTTGCCGCGAAAGTTACAGGTATTCCAGCAGGTGCGCAAACTTTGCCGCCTGCGAGTGGTACTCAATCGCCTTTAGCTCGTGGAGGCACAAATCAAGGACCAACGACCCAGAATAACCTTAGACTTCATAAAACAGAAGTTACCATAGACTTGAGAGTGGTTGAGGGGCTTTTG
>CEUI01020679.1_pt1 | contig 15862 bp, 18 predicted proteins | sample 531411 | NCBI WGS metagenome assembly CEUI01 (sample SAMEA2622841, study PRJEB7988) | marine metagenome | isolation source: saline water (ENVO:00002010), including
AAGTTTTTCTAAAAAAAAAATACCATGATAAGATTAGTGCAATTTCAGTATTCTTATTTTCATGTCTCATTATGTATGATACTAATCGCGTAATAGAAGCATCGAAACAATGTAGAGTGAGTGGAGGATCTCCAGATTATTTAGATCATGTTTTAGATATGTTCTTAAATCTTCAAAACTTATTTAATAATCTTTCTGATGTAATAGAATAAAGGTTTCCTTTATACAACATCCTTCTGTATAATAGGTATAATTTCTTCTTCCTTAATACCCCCCTTTTCATTGACATCTTTAAATTCTTCTTCTTCACTACTTTCTTTCTTTTGTCGTTCTATATCACTTTCACTATCATCACTATTAACATTGTTAATGGTAATGTCTTCTAACCGATTATTTTTTGTTCCATTGTATTTTTCATTTACAAAATCTTCATCAAGAACATTAAAAGAAACAAATTCACACATATATGCGCTCATCATTTTGTCATTCTTAACGGATTGATAAGCAACTGTTGTTGAATTATATAACTTCATTAGAACTAAGAGAGTAAAACTAATAAAACATGATATTGTTGAATTACTATGATAGTTATCATTTAACATTTTAACGGTAAGGGCCATATTCATTATATAGGCAGAACTTGTACATAAGAGAGTATAATAGTAATATTTATTTAATTTATCTATTTTTGTATCCAATTCTTTTTCTTGAATGATAATTGGTTTTAATGAATTATCTGGATAATCATTGTCAATATCTAAGTGTTTAACACACCATTCTTCTCTCCTTAGTTCAATGCTATAAAATAATGCGAATAAAAACATAGAGAAACAATTCCAATAAAAGACAGTTTTATGATAGACTTCTGTTTTTTCATAATTTTCCGTTAATGTGCACATTTTATCTCCACAACTTTGAGGAATAAATAATGATAACATAGTTCCAGTAATGATTTTATAGACTTGTAGGACAGTAATACCACAAACCTTTATTCTTTGTTTTATATCTTCATCAATCATTTATATTAATAAATATTTTTATATCTTATTTATTACCCTGTTTCATTAGTTCTGCTAATGTTTTATCAGTTATAACTTTAATCGTCCTTGGTTGTAAGGTAGGACTGGACCTACTTTCCTTAATATCTGGACCACTTATCCGAATAATTATAATTACAATAAATAATATACCGATAATTAATAGTATCCAGTTGAGTGTTTTAAAAAATGAAGTATCTGTTGACACTCTATCACACGGTAACCCTTCTCCACTTTTAGGTATATCAATTGTATAGACTTCTCTTGATTTCTTCCGATCCTTACGGAGAACACAATCTTGATCACATGTAACTGTATTACATAATGCCCTTACATAGTATGTGTTCTTAAGATAACTCCAATCTTCATTCTCATTTTTTTTATAGAATAGACCGCCCCAACCATCAATATCGTTTGAAGGAGAATAAGCTTCTTCTTTCAAAAATAATTCAATATTAGGAATAATTGATTGATTTGTGCGATACTTAACAATCTTCGTTGGAGTGTGTGTAAGGAACTCAATAACCATACCTTTTGGTGCTTTAATATGAATATAACTACCATTTCTATACTTATAATTAATACCTAATCCATCTCCTGATGTATTGGCCCATTCAATACTGGAACCATCCTGGGGCAGTTCAATGTCGGAAGAATAGATACATTTTTTATGTTCCTGGCATTTCTTGATAAGTCCATTGATAACTTCATAATCATCTATTTTTGTTTCATTACAATATTTAACAACAATACCGTTTTCTTCATCTTTAATACATTTATCAGTAGATTCATAACAATATTCTTGTTCATTACAGACTAAATCACTACAACAATTTGTCGAACCATTTTCATTGATAGTCAATTTATCATTCGTATTAAGATAGAGATCCCCCTTACATGGATATTCATCCAAGTATTCACGACATGTAACAGTTGGTAAAGGGAAACCTTTACAACATTGTTGTTCAGAACACTTATTATCAAGACATGGTATATCACTTAGACTATTTTCTTTTATTTGACAATCAAAAGAACGACAATCGTTTGTCCGAATACAAATACCTTCTTTACAAATACCTTCTAAACAATCTGTTCCATCTGATTTATTTACCTCTTCTGAACATTCACCATTGCCTATACAAACACCAGATAATTTACATTCGGAAATAGGGGCCGGACATCCTAACGGACATTCCGTTGATATACAAAAACCATCTCGACAGAAACCACCCTGACACGATACATTATTATCTTTCAATGTCTCCTTACACTTGTATTCATTGGTTAATGTATCAAATATACATGAAGAAACTTTACATTCATTTGACGATTGACAAACATTCTTACACTTACTCCCTTTATCACTTGAAGGACATTGTCCCTCTCCAGGAATACATTGAGTAGTAGCACCCATCCTATATTCACAAATATCTCCATTACCAGTCCTCAACCTTGTTATATTATATTCTTTTGTGCAATCTTCTTTACACTCTTTCCACACTCCAATACAATCTCCATCCTCAACAGTAGGAGAACATTCTCCATTTGAACATATACCGTTCATTTCATTACTTCCCTCTTCATCATAATATTTACACATTGTTCCATCAGGTAATTGACTTTCCGGTTGACATACCCCCATCTTACAATAGCTTTTGTTCATACAGTTATTTGTTCTCTCTTGACAAGTGATTCCTTCACAACATAATCCACCAGAACAACTTCTCTTTGAACCTTCTAAAATAGGACATTGTTTACCACTTCCTGACTTTTCTCTCGATATAGTATATTCTTGTGAACATTCTTCATCACATATTGACCAAAAACCAATACAATCTTCATCCCTTATTACAGGGCAACCGTCCTTATAATATAAACCATCATCATCAGTCTTATCTTCTCCACACTTCAATTGATCGATATGTGTTTCATCTACCACATTCCCATTGACATCTTTATATATGTAGGAATTACAGCGGTATTTGTTACCTGTTAAATGATCGATTGGACTTGGGAGCCATCTTCGTGGACTTTTTATTTGACACTCTTGTTCACTACATGGTTCTAAGTTTATTTCACATTCATTCAATTGACAAATATAACCTTCACCATCATTCAAGTCTGTATATTCCAATTGATTGATACAATGGCTTCCTGGGAATTCTGAACATTTTATACCTATCCCAGTTTGACATTGATCTATCTTTATACATTCGCCACCTTGCCACCTATATCCCCATCTACATACCATATAATATAATATATTATATTATATTTGATTAAAATTATTTTAAAAGGTAATTATTCTCTGTTTTCATTTAAATAAATCGTTTTAATATATTCTTTTACTTCTCCAATACTAATTACATCAGAACCAAAATGTGATTCCTCTAAATAAGGACATTTATTTAATGTAGTAATACATGAACATAAAGATACATTATTATATTTGTCCTTGTAAACATATACAATACCTTGTTCTTTTGCTACTGTTGCTGAATACCAACCAAACATCTTATCTATTATTACTATCATTAAAAAAATAGATTTTCAAATTATTCTTTTGTTTCGACCTTTTTAATTACACCAACAGCCACAGTTTGTCTCATATCCCTCACAGCAAACCTACCCAAAGGTGGATACTCTGTGAATGCTTCAACACACATTGGTTTTGAAGGTTCTAATTTTACAATTGAAGCGTCCCCATTCTTAATTGATTTAGGGTTCTCTTCAATAACTTTTCCAGTCCGTCGGTCAATTTTTTGGGTGATCTCCTTAAACTTACATGCTATATGGGCTGTATGGCAATCTAAGACAGGGGCATAACCATTCGAAATCTGACCTGGATGGTTCATAATAATGACTTGGGAAGTAAATGAAGCTGTTTCCTTTGCAGGATGGTCTTTATTATTACTTGCCACATAACCTCTTTTAATATCTTTTACTGATACATTTTTAATATTAAATCCGACATTATCTCCAGGCATTGCTTGTTCTAATTTCTCATGATGCATCTCTACATCCTTACAATCTGTGACTATATCACTTGGGGCAAATTTAATCGATGTTCCAGGTTTTAAGACACCAGTTTCGACTCTTCCAACGGGGACAGTCCCAACTCCACCAATCTTATAGACATCCTGTAAGGGTAAACGTAGAGGTTTATCAATTGGTCTTTTCGGTGGTTTAATTCCATCCAATGCTTCTAGGAGTGTAGGTCCCTTATACCATTTCATATTGTCACCACTTTCAAGCATATTATCTCCATGCCATCCAGATATAGGAACAAAAGGGATCACAGCAGGTTTGTAACCAACTTTCTTAAGGAAGTTTGATACTTCTCCTTTAATTTCTTCGTAACGTTCTTTATTGTATGGAGGTGATGTAGAATCCATTTTATTTGTAGCTACAATCATCTGCTTCACACCAAGGGTGTATGCGAGTAAAGCATGTTCCCTGGTCTGACCGTTCTTAGAGATACCCGCCTCAAATTCTCCTGTCGGAGAAGCAATGACTAATACAGCGACATCAGCCTGTGATGTCCCTGTAATCATATTCTTAATAAAATCTCTATGTCCTGGAGCATCAATAATAGTAAAATAATATTTACTTGTTTCGAATTTCCATAAAGCAATATCAATCGTAATTCCACGTTCTCTTTCTGCCTTCAGTTTATCAAGGACCCAGGCATATTTAAAAGAACTTTTACCCATCTCACTTGCTTCTTTTTCAAACTTTTCAATGACTCGTTTATCAATTCCTCCGCATTTATAGATTAAATGTCCTGTTGTGGTTGATTTTCCAGCATCAACATGTCCGATAACAACAATATTTACGTGCTTCTTTTCTTTTCCCATGATTTATTAGTTTATTTACTATTAGACATAAATGTTTAAATATTTAAATATAAACGTTATTTACATTATTTATTAATGACTCGTAAGGAATATGAACCACAAATTATTAATTTTTACAATGAACTACCTAATTTTGCCATTGTAATCAATGCAATGAATCAAGAATATGATGATGTATGGAAAGAGAATATTCGATTGAGAAAGGAAATCAAAGGATATGAAACTGTATCTATTATCACAGAAGATAAACATAAATGTATTCCAATTTTATTAATGATAATCATTCTCACAGAAATAACAATCCTTTCAGTATATCTTTAATATTGATTCTTTATAAATATGCTTCGTTCCTATGAAAAAGGTTCTCCTCAAGAAAAATTTTATGCAGAATTGTATTCCAATCAATTTTATGATTACGTCATTCAACAAAATAAAAAATATTCAGATTTAAACAATATTAAATTATCAATGGTTAACGCATTACAAATGATGGATCAATTCATTGATCCTTCTGATCCTGATATTGATGAACCTAACTCATATCATGCCTATCAAACAGCAGAAAGAATTAGAAAAAAATATCCTTTAGATAGGGAACTTCAAATAACCGGTTTGATCCACGATTTAGGAAAAATACTCTTTACCTTTGGAGAGCCAAATTGGTCAATTGTAGGCGATACATTTGTTCTAGGTTGTAAAATACCAGAAACTGTTGTCTTTTATGATATACTTCAAGATATACTAAATAAACATCCTGATACTAGCAATACAGAATTAGGTATCTATGAAGAAGGTTGTGGTTTAGATAATTTAATCATATCATTCGGACATGATGAATATTTATATCAAGTTCTAAAACAAAATAAAAATCATAAATTATCTGAAAAATATATGAATATTATCCGATATCACTCATTTTATCCATGGCATTCAAAGGGTGAATACTCGCAATTTATGAATGAAAAAGACCATGTTACACTGAAGAATGTTATGTTATTCAATGAATTTGATTTGTATTCTAAAGAAGAAAAGAATTTTCAAGTAACGGATAAGATGAAAGAATATTACAATCAATTATTAAATGAATATTTTCCAAATGAATTAAATTGGTAAGTTATTGATCCATAGTAATATACCATGTCCGATAACATACTAAATATAATTCTAAATTCTTCTTTTTTCGTAGATCTGTTGTTTTTAAACAGAAACAATATTCTCTTCCACACGGCGGATATATTTTTTTATAGTGATATACAATGGGATGTTTTTTTTGAAATAATCTTCTTATAAAATCCATTCAATTATCAATTATCAATTATTACTTAAAATCTATTTAAGTAAAAATAGTAAATTATGAAAACAATCTACTATTATCAATCATTTGAAGGTTTAGAGAAAGCACTTGAGAATATCACAGATATCGATGTGATAATTGTTTCATCAATACACTTTGGTAAGGATAATAAACGGCGCGGAGGTCACGATACGGAGTTTCCTTATATTCATCTAAATGATAATGTTCCATGGAATCATATCTTTGATAAATTGTGGATGGATACAAAAGAAGCATCCGTTCAAGGATGTAAAATTATGGTAATGATGGGGGGTGCTGGATATGCTTATCGCCAGTTATTTAGTAATTTTGATATGTATTATCCAATGTTAAGGGATATGATAAGGGAAAGACCATGGATTTCTGGTATTGATCTAGATATTGAAGAAGAAACGACATTAGAAAATGTTCAAATGTTGATTCGGCGTTTGGTGGATGATTTTGGTCCTGATTTTACAATTACAATGGCTCCTATAAGCACTTCATTAGAATCAGATGGTGGTTCAATGGCTGGATTTAATTACAAAACACTCTATAATTCTGAAGAGGGAAAACATATTTCGTGGTTTCATACACAGTGTTACTATTCTTTTTCAAAGAATACATATGATAAGATTATTCAAAATGGGTATCCTCCGGAAAAGATAGTTATGGGAATGGAATCAGGTCAATTTACAAAAGATACATTTCAGAACGCATTACAAGAAGTCCATAATATAATTACAGAGTATCCTACAATGGCGGGTGTCTTTGATTGGGAATATTTGAATGCTCCTCCAGATGAGAAAGACCCATCTAAATGGGCGAGTCTTATGAAAAGTTGTTCAACTATTTAAAATATTAAAATAAAATGTAAAGTATGAAAGGCATACTTGATGGGAAAAGGCTTGCTGAAACAATTCAAGATGAATTGAAACCTCGTATTAATGCTTTACTAGAGAATAACAAAAGGCCTGGATTAGGTGTTATCTTAGTTGGTGACAAAGTTGAAAGTGAAACATATGTAAATATGAAGCATAAGGCTTGTCTTAAATTAGGGATCATGAGTAAAATTCACAGGTTTTCAGAAGAAGTTGATGAAGGACTTATTATCGATACAATCGAAAAGATGAATGAAAATACGATGCTTCATGGTATTCTTGTTCAACTTCCATTACCCGAACATATGGATACTAATAAAATTTTAAATTCAATTCATCCTACTAAAGATGTTGATGGACTGGGGACAATGAATGCGGGTAAGTTATTCCAGAATCAAGATCCTTTATTCTTTTCCTGTACTCCTCGTGGTTGTATTGAATTAATGGATGAATACAACATTCGTTTAAGAGGTAGAAATATTACTATTATCGGATCAAGTAACTTAGTCGGGCTCCCTCTATCTATGATGTTATTAAATAGAGGAGCAACTGTAACAATCTGTAATATTAATACAAGAGATATACGAGAACATATTCACCATGCTGATATCTTAATAACGTGTTGTGGTGTCCCTCATATTGTAAAAGAAGAATGGGTTAATGAAGGAACGGTTGTAATTGATATTGGTATCAATAAAGTAGAAGACTTGAGTAAAAAAAATGGATATCGTCTTGTCGGGGATGTTGATTTTGAGAATGTAAAGAATAAAGCAAGTTATATTACACCTGTTCCAGGTGGTGTAGGTCCAATGACAATCGCAATCCTAATGAAACAAATTGTTGAATCGTGTGAAGCTTCTCAAGTGAATTCTAAAATATAATTACATTTTACTCCTGTAGAAACACATTTCTGGACCATTAATTGAAACACTATAATCATATGTCCTCAAATATCCATGATTACAATAATCCATTTCTTTCCATATCTTTTCCCAATTAATGTTTGGATAGATATATGCTTCCGGTGGTGTCCAATAAACATCAGACCAATCTTTTTCTACCTTGTAGATACCAAATGTATCGAGCATAGCATTGTAGAGTGTGACAAAGCGATGCGTTTTAAATTGAATATAAGCCCCATTCCTTGGATCAAGAGGGAAATCTGTTGTCTCAGGGAGAAGATTCATTTTTCCTTAAAATACTTTTTTTATTATTTATTCCTTTTTAAAAAATATCAAATTTTAAAAAAATATATGTGATATAATATAAATGGGTAAAAGAGCGAGAGAAGAAATTGAAAATGACGGTGAGGGGGATATAGAACTTGAGAATGTAATCAATAATTTAAAAAGAGCAATGGTGACGGGTCTTGTCGATTCATCACAGGATTTAATTGGTGAATCCCCCCCGCAAAATAAACCATTTGGTGGATCATCTCCAGGAGGGCCACCTGGTGCTTCTCCTTCGCCAAGACAACCAAGAGGGTGGGCAATGTCAGCACAGGATGCTGTAAGGGGGCTTAATCCATGTGAAGGTTTGGAAGGTAGAGAACACGCAAAATGTTTAATAAGAAGTTTCTTATATACAACCATATTGATGGTGGCTGCAAAAGCGATTAGTTCAACTGGAGCGTGGGATGGTGTCACCGATATATTAAGTGGACAATGTAATCCAGATTTCTGGCAAGGGGCAGGTCAATTACTTTTGGGGGTGGGTGGTGCGAATGTTTCTCCGTGGTGTCAATCATGGCAACAAGTTATTTCACTAATTTATACTACACCTGGATTGTATGTCATTATAAGTGCTCTTGTTGGTTTATTTATCAATACAAGGTTACTTATTTCTATGACAGGTGCTGCAGTGAGTCGGTTTGTAGATGAATTTATTAACCTTCTGTTCCTTGTTCCAGTCTCGAATGATCAATTGGCCCGTTTACTCAATGGAACTGGGAATCTCGAACAAATGACAGAGCAAGATTTTGTTGACGCTTTTAACTCTTTGACTTCTCGCGGAAATCCTTCACAAGGGCCTTCTACAAGAAGCAGAAGAGGGCCAGGAATGGGTGGGGGTAAGAAAAAGAGAGGAAGAAAATCCAAATCTAAATCCAAATCTAAATCAAGGTCCAAATCAAGATCTAAATCCAAATCTAAATCCAAATCTAAATCCAAATCTAAATCCAAGAAGAGAAAGACAAGTAAAAAATCACATAGAAAGAAGAGATAATGTTAATCTATGGATTAATAGTTATGTCTAACCCAATGATATCTCTGTATCCAACGTAATCTCTTTTACTCTGAATAGGTGTTACATAATGCCATAATTTTTTATCATTTTGAAAAATACCTTCACCATTTTTCAGGATTATTTGATCGATTTGATTTTTATCTTTATCATATATGATACTTTCCCCCCCTTTAATATTATATCTCTTTAAAACAAAAGCAGATACAATATAATCGACACCGTCTTGATGGATCCCTTCCGGAGCATTATGGGATTCAATGTCAGGATAAGTAATTTGACGGACCTGATGTAAAGATACATTAAAACTGTATATTCTTTGTTGGCTATTAAGGAGTGATAAGGCACATGTTTGAGTCATTAAATGAAGGAAGAAAGGATTGTCAACTATCTCAGGTTCAAGTAATGTAAATTTTCTCTTTTCTTTTCTTTTGTCAGGAACATTTTGTTCAAAGATATCTTTTCCAGTATAATAAATACTATATACATCTCTATCAACATCGATTTGATAATTTCCATATCTTCTCATCCTTGTAATGAAACCCTTTTCATTTGTCATATCTACATCTAGATTATTGTAAGAAGAAAGAACTTGAGAATAAGAGGAATGATCTTTATAGATCTCAAGGTTTTGAGGTGTTATCTTACAATAGTCTTTATTTAACCATCGTAGATTTGACCAACGCGGTCGTATTTTACGAATAAGCATTTTACATATATTAAGATTTAATTATTTTAAATAGTTAAATGAGTTCATCAATTTCTCTTTCACCTATTGAAGATTGCCAACTTTATCAAAAAAGAACTATCTTTCGTAGTAAGGATGGAAAGGTGAAGGAGATTCAGATTAAAACTCATAAAAAAAAAGATCAAAAGAAAAACTATCAATGTAAATGGTGTGGTAGTAAAAGTGATTAATTATTATATCTATCCCTCCTCCTCCTCCATCGCCTGTATTCCTCCTCTTCATCAAGACCTTCTTCTCCTCGTCCATTTTCTCTCTCATCAACATAATCAAGGAATGCAACAAATCCCAATGTTTTCATAAGTGTATGTTCCTTTTCTTTGTCACCAATAGCAGAGAAAACTGTCCCAATACTTACAGCGAGGAGAAACAGGTATACAATACATTTGAAGATATTACACAATATATTAAAGATAATATCAATGTTATCCCTTATAAATTCCATTCCATCAATGATACGTTGATAATAGATACAACTACAGTAGACGAAGATCAATTGAAAGAAGATTGTTGAGAGGAATTGATTCTTCGTCTCCTTTTGAACTTCATTACTCTTTTCCTCTTGAATAAGACTACTACATTCAAGGACTCCAGAACAGGTCATAGGGGTAATTTCTTCTTCAAGAGGAGTAGTAGCCATCATCCTACGATAATCAAGGAGGAATCCTTCGCATACAGCTCCGGATAGATCTCTTCCGAAATTAATATTCGTTTCATTCCAGGTCTTTAGAGTTCCATTCTCACAACAATCATTTGTATCAGTTCCAGGAAGACAATATTGATGTTCGGGACCTTCGTCACAGACTCCATCATTCATGTATTGACAGGGTGTAAATGGTTCAAACATACAATCTGTCGTATCTGTTCCAACAGCGCAACCTCCTTCAAGAGGTGGTTCATCGCAGATTCCATCCTTTGAATAATGACAAGTATCTGTCGCGCATCCTGAAATGATAAGTGAAAAGAGGGTAAAGAGGGTCATCATCGTGTTCATTTTCTTTTTGTTAGTCCATTGAAATAAACTTTCAAATTTAATTTAAACATTTGCTTCTAATCTTTTATTATTAATTATTATAGTCGGTGAGTATGGATAAACAATATCATATTTTGATCAATAAAGATAAGAAAAAGAATATTTATCTTTCGGTGGAAAATATTAAGGAACATATGAAATATGAAATACATATCAATGAAATATCTCCTTTCTGGTTGAAGAACATGAAATATTTTCAACATGACTTTGATAATTTTTATCGTATCCTCGATTTAGCCTTCGTAGATAATTCAAACGAAATAAAATGGTCAATCAAAAATGAAACAGAGAAAAGTCTACTCCTTAATATTATCTATAATCCTGGTTTAGAGATATTTGGTTTCAATATCACAATGGAAATACCCAGAGAAGAGGATAAAACAGAACAATTAATGAAAAAAGTTAAAAAATTAGAAAATGATATAACATATATCCTAAGTAAACTAAATGAAAAAGATATCCAATAATTTATTTAAAATTTGATTTATTCATTTATTCTTTTTTTTAAAACAATATTGTTACGATGGAGGACATCGAAGATACAATGTCTTCTGAAACACTCGTAAATTTTGTGAAAGATTTATCTTTCTATGAATTTGAATCTGAAGTTGACTATCAAAAAAGATACAATGAAATGAAAGTAAAGTATAAATTGTGTCCAAGCAAGCCACAACTACGGAAGGTTTATAATGAATTATCCGTTCAAAAAATGGTTGATGAGAATCCATCATTCCTAGAGTATACCCTCAAAAGGAAGTGTCGTTCTGGTTCTGGTGTTACTGTTATTACAATTCTAACAAGTCCTACACCTGAATATACGAATTCTGAAGGGGAAAGAGTAAAACAATCCTTTAGTTGTGGGCATAGTTGTGCCTATTGTCCTAATGAACCAGAGATTCGAATTTCACTTGTTATTGTTGATATGAATGAAAGACAGATTAAAGTTAAGACAGAGGATGATATTCATTTAATAAGGATGTTATCGTATGTTATTAGAGGTGTAGATACATACAATGTTGATAAATGTTCCCATTTTAAGACAGACAATTTTATCATTACTTTTGAAGAAGGTGTGAAAATAGATTTTAGAATTGGCGATCTATTAACTGGTGTGAAGGTCGAACAACCAAGGAGTTATTTATCAACAGAACCAGCAGTCCTACGGGCTAATCGTAATCATTTTAACCCTATCCTTCAGGTTTATGATAGGGCTGATGCTTTACAAGCATGTGGTCATGAAGTTGATAAGATAGAAATCCTTGTTCTAGGTGGAACGTGGGATCATTATCCATTGGGATACCAAAAAGAATATATTCGTGATATCTACTACGCAATTAATACATTAGAAACAAGGTATGGTAATAAATTGTCTTTGGAGGAAGAGATGAAAGAATCACAGCGTTCTCAAAAAAGAATGATTGGTTTAACACTCGAAACACGACCAGACTGTATCTCTATGAAACAAGTTAGGAAGTTAAGGGAATTTAATGTAACCCGTCTTCAGATCGGTGTCCAACATATCGACAATGATATATTGAATGGTGTTGATCGTGGATGTACAACCGAAGATATTATCTATGGAAATGATTTGTGGAAGCAGAATGGTGGGAAGGTTGATTGGCATTTAATGCCCGATCTACCAGGAAGCTCGGTTCAAAAAGATATTGAGATGTTTGAAAAGATATTTGGAGTTCATTCAATTACAGAAGTTGATAAAAATTACTTTATTTACGACCTTAAACACCCTGAACTTCAAGCAGATCAATTAAAAATATACCCTTGTTCTGTGGTTGATTGGACCAAGATTAAAGAAATGTATGAGGGTGGTTCTTACAAACCCTATTCAGAGGATGAAGATGAATTAATTAAAGTAATTGTATCCATTAAACAAAATATCTTTCCATGGATAAGATTAAATCGTATTATAAGGGATATTCCAAATCTAAATATTATTGGTGGGAATGAGAACGTAAACCTACGACAAAAAATCCTAGCAAGGGATGATGTTAATTGTCAATGTATTCGTTGTAGGGAGGTAAAGAAAAATAAAGAAGATATTCATAATGCAGAACTATTTGTTCGACAGTATAACGGTGTCAATTCAACTGAATATTTTATCAGTTATGAAAGCCATGATCAACAAATCCTCTATGGTTTCTTACGTTTAAGAATAAACCATACAAATAATAATTTAATCTATCCTGAATTGAAAGATTGTAGTTTCATAAGGGAACTTCATGTCTATGGGACAGTTGTTAACCATTCGAGTAAAGATAAAGAAGTTCAACATATGGGTTTTGGTAAAAAGCTACTTCAAAAGGGAGAACAAATCTCTTTTGAAAATAATATTCATAAGGTTGCTATTATTGCGGGTGTAGGTGTTCGAGAATATTATGAAAAAAATGGATATCGATTAGTTAATAATTATATGATTAAAGAATTGTATCAATATCCAAGAATTCATAGTTTTGAAATCATAATTGTGATAATGATTGTAATAATCATATTCAGTATATTCTATTAATTCTATTAATTCTATTTTAAGAAAAGATCACAAGTAATTGTATGGAATTCAATCATATTTTTTTTGAGAATGGAATTATTGATATAATCTTTGAAGGGCTCACTTATCACGATCAAATAAGATTTTCGCACGTCAATCAATATACTTATATAACTTATCATCAAAGGGTTAAATTCCTCATTCACGAGTTCATGAATCGAGACTATAAACTTTTTAAAAAATGGATTAAAGTTTATACCTATACTAAGGAAGAATTAAAATATATTTTTCTAAAAGTGTCGTGTCAAATACTGATTGTAGAAGTAACATCACCATTATCATATGGTAATAGAAGTATTACTACATACTATTATGATTTAAGATATATCTTTGAATTAATTTATGCTGGTTTAAATTATCATGATAAAGAAATAAATGATCATTATATACAATCTAATTTAACCCTAATCATGGATACAATTCAAAGATGTATTTCCTTTGACAGATATGAAACAATTCATAATATTAATCAGCAAATCATATTGTATCCGTTGCATCGTTTATTCAATCCAAGTTATTCTTGGGAATATATTTAAGGTAATTTTCATATTTCTTTTTTGTATTCTCCATTATCTTCTTTGAGAGAGGTCCATATATAACATCATCATGTTTTCTTATATCTTTCCAATGCTTTTTTTTCCACTCTTTTGTATTTAAACTGTTGAGTAAAAATTCCCTAACTTGATATGAAATACCTGTTTCATGGAAGTAATCTAAATTATTATCGGAATTAGATTCATATTTACTTCCATATATATCATCATCAAGTATATATGATAAATGAATTTTTGAATATGTATCGATTGAAAAAGGGGATAGATCAGATGGTCGATAGATTTGTTTATTATCACATGTTTCGAAGGAACGAAAATATTTTGATGAAATTGTAACCCATCGTTCAATATGATAGTTAAGTGTATCTTCTTTTTCCATTTTGTTTTTAAATCGTATAATATCTTTACAGATTGGAACAATTGGTATAATTGTTAACAGATTCATTAATATCTCTTCCGTATTTGATAATGAATTTTCCATATATATCTTTTATTAATTAATATTTATATAATAATTAGTAATGTTATATTATAATAACACAATATTATATAATGGATCAAGTGAATCTCAAAACGGGCGATATCCTTCTATTTGACAATGGTGGATGTAATCCAATCTCTATGTTAATCAAATATTTTACATCAAGTAATATTACACATGTTGCGATGGTATTAAAAGACCCTGATTTTATTGATCCACCTTTAGAAGGATACTATGTTTGGGAATCAAATTATGAAGGTGAACCAGATCCTCAGGATAATGAAGTTAAATTTGGAGTTCAAATTACACCATTCGATGAAATATGTGATAAATACAAAGGAAAAAAAAGTTCAATCTCAGTAAGGCAAATTAATTGTCCTACAGAATTATTAAATACAAAAAATTTGAATGAAGTTCATAATGTAGTTTATGATAAAAAATATGACTTTTATTTAAAAGATTTAATAGATGCTATACAACGAAAAGATAGAGATCCTCAAAAAAAAGATCGTTTTTGGTGTAGTGCTCTATTAGGTTATATTTATACAAATTGTGGAATTCTCAATAAAGGGACAGATTGGAGTATCCTACGTCCTTCTGATTTCACACCAGAAGGTGAAACAGGATTAACTTTTAATGAAAATATATCATTGGGTCCAATGATTCAATTATCTCCTTAACTTTTTATACTCTCTTTTACATTGAATGATATGTTTATAGTATTCATTAAATAAAAAAGAAGTTTTACAATGTTCACAATAGATAGTTGTAATTAGTTTAGTTTGATGAATATGATATTTTTCTTGTTTTGAAAAGATAACTCCCATAATATAACAATGATTATTTAATCAGAAACTTCCACAAACAATTGAATCCAATCTTTCTTAATTTTTTCAGGTCTCAGCTTATCAAGTGCTTTCCGAGCCTTCTCGGCGTTTTCTTTCCTTTTATCTGAAGGAATATTCAGTGTCTCTTTCAATGTTTTCGTAAAGTTTTGAATATCATTCTGATAATTATCAATATCAACTTCATAAGTATAAACATTCTCAATTACTTCTTCAATTATTTCTTTCGGCCCATCAATATTTGATACAATCACTGGAACCCTCCGATCTAATGATTCACAGATTGTATAACCAAAGGGTTCATAAATCCCAG
>CEUI01010042.1_pt1 | contig 15857 bp, 12 predicted proteins | sample 531411 | NCBI WGS metagenome assembly CEUI01 (sample SAMEA2622841, study PRJEB7988) | marine metagenome | isolation source: saline water (ENVO:00002010), including
TGACGGTAATCTACCTGTGTTACCGCTACCATCGCTGAAGGAATGTCGTAACGACTATCTTTTATATGCCCGTGGTTAGAGATGTCTTCGTTGATAACAAGACCACGAGGTGTCCTCTGAGTTATCGACTGATTGATAAACTCATGGATTCGGTCAGGCGGGTACTCAGCGCGCCAGTATTCATAGGTGTCGTTAGTGGCAGTGGAAGCTGTAACAGCAGGCTTGAAAGTAAATGTGCCTGTGCTGCTAGCGTAGTCAGTTACTCGACGGATAAGACCGTCATTGGTTCCAGATGTAAAGACAAGCCAACCTCCGTTGAACTCGTCATCCCCACCTATGTAACTTGTATCAAGAAGGGTTGTGGTGCTGCCATTACCTGACGCAGAACTTGCTGGAGCCTGATCTAAATTTGCAGCAATAGAACGTCTAATTTCTTCTCTAGTTCTGCTTTGAAATGCAGCCACGACTTACCTACTTGTTTGATCTACGCTTTCTTCTCCAGTCAGCTATGGACTTTAGACCACCCTTTAGATCGTCTAGTTTTTCCTTGCTAACCGGATGGGTTGACTGTTGCTTTGCAAAAGCTTTTGCTTCTTGGTCAGCAACTTCTCGCTCTTTGTGAAGGAGTTCCTCTAATTGGTGTCCTTCAAGCCTTGACGCTCCGGGGATGTAAACACTCTTCCCACTCCCAACATCAAAGGTTTCTTCGTATGGTTGCCCGATTACACGTTCAACTTCTTTAGAGAGGCTAACTTGACGATGCCCTGCTTTTCTACCTGCGGATACAGGTAACCATATTTGCTGCTTCGCCAAGCTAGCCCCCTCTAAATTTATGCCCTGATCTGAAGGTCAATCAAAGAGTATTCAGTGTTCGCGCCAACAGCGAGAACCGTTCCTACTCTGCACTCTGCTGAGTTGTCAGAAGCAGATGGACCTACAGCACCGTCAGTAGAACTGAAAGCTTCGTTACCAAGAACAAGAGTCCCGGCAGTCAGTACGGCTGCTGGTCCTGCTGTCTGGTTCCAGAAGTATTCACCTGAAGCGATGTCGTGGGTTGGTACTCCCAAGGCTGGACCATCAATGTCATCTGCGTCCCAAACTTCTACAGAATGTCCAACAGGCTTGTGAATACCTGCCTGTGAAGAAGTGGTTAGCGCAGTCTGAACAGTGTCATTGTCGTACAGATCAATGGTCAATGTTGCACCAGTAGCTGCCGTACTGTGGTCTGCGATTTGGAAAATCTGACCTTCACCAGTTACGTCGTTGATAAAAACGTAGCCATCTACATAGTCACCACGAGTACCAAAGTTACCTGTGTACTTACCACTGCCTGTGATAGCAGTAGAGCCACCGTTGGTTAGCTTGATCTGGTTTGCTCCAGCAGCAGCAGCCTCAGCGACAGCAAGGTCTTTGATGTGGTCAGAAGCTGTCTGCGACCCCATCGTCAGCTTGCCAGCAGTGATTGCTTCCGCTGCGTAAGAGTAGTAAAAAACTCGCCCGTCAGAAAACGTCATCTTTGTTCCAAGACGATGCTTCTGGCTTGTAGTGGCGGTCTTGTCGTATCCGGGCGAACCCTGAACGACGGTTGGAAATGCCATAACTATTTACCTCATTGTTTTTACAGGCTTTGTAAATCCTGCGATAGTCCGATGTTAAAAGGCTCGGTCTATCGTTACACCTTTTTAGACTGCTCCGCTTTTTTCTTTACTCTCAAAGAAGGAGCATCTGTGCCTAGTGTACCTGATGCCACAGCTTCAGAAAAAGTAGAAGGTTTTTCTTTTACTACTTCTACGACTTCTTCCACTTTTGGCTCAGGCTTAGGGGGGCTTTCAACAAAGCCTCTTTTCAAGTAGGTCTGAAGATAAGTTTTTGGAAGATTAGGATGTTCCTCCCAAACTTCCTCTCCTTCAATTACTGCCATCTTCCATAGTGAGATTTTCTTTACCCCACCTACGGACATTTCAATCCTACTTTGCCTAGAAACCATTATTAAAAGCCCCCTCTATTTAGCTGTTGTTAGTAACTGGGTCACCAATTTCGTAACGAGAAGCAGCACCCTTGGTGTCATCAACCTCAAAGACTGCATAGTCTTCAGTTACAACAACTTCAAAGGCACGAAGCGAAGCATCTCGCTCACGCTCTTCTGAGCGACCACTTGCGGACAAGTGACCCATAGCGGATCGGTCAGCAATAACACCGTAGCCTGAATCGGTTGTGCCGATCTTGGCAATGTTTCCATCCTCAAAGAACGGAACACCTGAAAGCTTGACTCCAGAGTAATAGTCTTTTACTGCTGGCTTGTTGAAAGCATCAGGCAGCGGGTAAGTTGCCAGAGTGTTTCCAATGTCAGTTGCAAGGTTCCAGATTGCATTAGGGTGGTGAACTACAAAGAGGTCACTTCCAAACTTACCTGACTTTGCATTTGCAATAATTGCAGAAGCATTTGCCAAGTTTAGGTTTTTATCATCAGCACCAAAAGCAGTTCCGCCATTCAAAGAAGGGAACAGAGCAATGATGTCTGTGTCCTTCTTACGAGCCATAGCGTCACCCATCTGGCGACCAATGATTTTGTAAACGTCTTCGTTGTTCTGGCGAAGAAGAGTGTCAGTAATAATTACTTTCAATCCAACTTCAGCAGTTGTTGCCGTAACAGTTGAGACATCAATGTCCTCACTGTCGATCATGTCCTGACCTTCTACAAGGTCTTCGGCATCCATCTGGGCAACTTTTGGAATCTCCAGCTTGTACTCGCCTTTACCTAGTTTGAACTTTTCAACAAGGTCAACCAAGGGGGCGTTATGCTCTTCTGTGTATCGTGCCTGTGCAAGCATGATACGAGACATATTTTGGAGATTGCCAGTTGTACTTGTTTGTACGCTAGCCATCTTTATTTACCTCAATCAAAGATAGAAAAGCCTAACTTCTTAGAAGCCATCTTTGCCATCTCTGTAGTTATCGCAGGGTCACCTGCGTTATATCTATCTAAAACGTCTTCAGAATTAGTAGGAGCCACATCTGCTGCCGGGTTTGCACTGTTCAAGCTTTGAGCAGGAGTAACTTGTTGCACCCTGCCTTCCAACTTTTTAATTGTTGCCAAAGCTTTTGCATGCTTTTCCATAGTTGCAGGGTCAGGCAGGTCTTGTAACTCAGCATATGAAAACACCATATTGAGTTGATAACTCATACGCTTTAGCAAGCTGAGTACGAGTGTTCAACTCGTTCTGCATTTGCTTGGAGTTATTAATAACCTGATCCGCCCGCTGTTTTGCAAGGTACGCTTCTTTTGCAAAAGCAGTCTGCTGTTGAGCCATCTGTATAGAAGTTTGCTCATCCAACCCTTGATCTAAAAATCTCTGGGCTAGTTGCCGACCATACTCATTCACCTCAGCTTCTAAGGTAGAAGAGTTCTGAAGTTGCTCGGCTCTCTGGCGCGCTGCTCTTTCATTTTCTAGTTGCGTTTCCATTTCTGCTATTCGTTTATCAGTAGCAGATTGGTACTTGCGTAACTCTTCACTTGGCGCGCGAGTGGGTTCTAGTTCTGTTTCAGTGTTGGCTTGAGGCTCAGGAGCAGGAGGAACCTCAATAGATGAGTCATCCGGTTTTGCTAAATCATCAACGGGGTCTGGAGCAGGCGTTTCTGCCGGGGCAGGAGCCTCTACGCTTTCGTCAATTTTCAGCGGAATTTCGGTAACTTCTACCGTAGATTCTGTTCCTTGATCGTTTGTCTCAGTAACCATGTTTTCTCTCCAAAATATGACACCGTTAGATGGCACACTTTCTTGTTTAGGTTTTCAAATAATAAGGTAGCCCCTACTTATTGAGCAAGTTCTCCAGCAGGCTGCTTAATAATAGGCTTGCCATATATAGATAAAGGCGGAGGCTGTGGCTGCCCTTTATAAGATTGCGGTTCACCCGGACCATAATTGCCTCTAGCGGCAGAGGCATAGTCTTTGGAAGAATAGCCTGCTTCGTTTTGGATTACATTCCAAATTGCATTATTGAGATACCCATATCTCAAACTAACTTCTTTCCCATTTTTATCAATGCGTTTTGTAAAAGGAAGGTCTAAAATTTCTTGAACACCCGGAACCTCAGCATATCTTTCGCGCCATGTTTTCAAATCAGCCGCCAGTTGCGGTGACAGATTCTTTATAAAAGCTTCTTGCGCTGATTCCAAACCGGGGACTTTTGCGCCTGTACGGTCATTGTATTCATCCCACTGAAGTCCTCCGGCAGGTTTTTCATACTTTTCGTACAGGTCGTACCAAGCGTTTAACATTCGGTCAAAATCATTAGTTGGTTCTTTTCCAACATAATTGTTTATGCCGTTGTTTTTTCGGTACTCCTTCATTGATATGTATTGTTCATCTTCAGCATCTCTTACTGCTGTTCTAAGGTTACTTAGTATCGAATAAACACCATTAAAATGTCCACGAGTACCGTTTTCTCGTATCGTATGAACTTGTTCAGGATCAAGCATGTTTTTTACGAACTCATCTAATGCTGTTTTTGTTCTTCTTTGAGTGTCATTTCTTGCAGCATTATTAGTAACAATGTAGGCAGCATATGCGTTGCCACGTTTAGCTGATAACAAATCATATTCATACAACTGTTCAGCTACATCAGAACTTGTTTTTAGTTGATGACGCTCTAGCATATTTAGTTCAGCATACGGCTTGCCAAAAAATTCATTTGCTTTTTCGTCAAATAATTGCGGCTTACCTGCTTCGTAAGCCCTACCTCCAATAAACTCAACACCCCCCACTTTGAGTTTTGTTTCAACACTAGACGAACCAAGAGCAGCTTCTTGCATCCAAATAAACATTGTTTTCTTGGCAAGGTATTTACCAAGATTTGGCAGCCATTCACCTGCTGAAAGCCACCCGCCTTGGTCTTGACCTAGCTGTTTCCTTGCCCAAGGAGCAACAGGGTCGCCTTCAAAAGTTCTACCTTGTACGCCAGTAAAAACATCTTGACCTAGGAATGAAGTTTGACCACGCACCCATCTTCCAATGTCAGTCAGGTGCTGCTCTGAAGACCTGTTAGGGTCTAGCATTTTTGCCATAAACCGAATATCAGAAAGAGTTTTGCCCCCAAAGCCTAATACCGCATCACCCGCTTGGACTACAAAATATTTACTACTGCCCGGAGTCAAAGACTCTTGTAAATCTTTATCCCACTTTTTTCCTTCAGATTTATTTTTGGCAATTAACAATGCAGCAAATGTTAGGTGTAGACCGACAAAGCCTGAAATAAGACTTTGGCGAGCAACATCCCCCCTAACGCCACCTTGCATGGCATTTTTGTACAGGTTTAGAACAGCCTTTCTGTAACGAGGAGCAAGCAAAACCATGCTTTCCCACCATCGTTGTTGTGGTGAAATTCCAAGGCGGGCACTAGATGACAATCCCCGTAGACTATTAATCGTATCTTCTACATCTTGTAATTTTTTTGGATCAAAAGACCCGTCTGCTTTTTTTGCAAGAGGGCTAAAGGCATCCCATAAATGAAGGGCTGCCATATTCTGCGTTGCCCCAAACGCTTCTGCGGCAGCGTCTGCAAAACGCCTAACGGGGAATGTCAGCGTTTTTGCAATAGGGGCTATTGCGCGACCTATAACTGGAATGCTTCTTGCAGTGCCTTCTAGCCAGTTACTTATTTGTTCTACTTTGCCAACACCTTCAAGGATTTCAGTACGATCCCCCGGCATCTGGAACATGATAACTCTACTGCCTGCAAGCTTATTTCTTGCATCATCTATTGTCGCAGCAGACATACGCCGAACTCTCTCAGGGCTGCCTAGTCCAATTACAAAATCTTTTGCAAATTGCTTACCAGTCTTCATTCCTAACATACCCGGAATAGAAACTCTTCCTTTATAAACTGGATAGTAGAGGTCCCGCATAATTGCAAAAAGAAGTTGAATCGTAAATAAGCTAGCATCTCCTGCTAATTCGTAAGACCGACCAAGTTGTATGTAGCCTTGAGCGGCTCGTGCCAGTGCCGATTCAGGGGCTTTTTTCAGGTGAGCAGCTTGTGCTTTTTTGAAGTCATCAGCTAATGCTCTGGCATCCTGAGAAGTTCCAACAACGCCTCTGAATAACTCGTGTTGTTTTTCCTCAAAACTTCTTTTAGAAGCTGGAATCTTTTTAAATTCATAATTGTCAAAAACGTATTTAGAAACTGACTCTTCAGCAGCTAATCTGTACACCGCAGCGATTTTTAGTTTTACCGTCTCATCGTATGGAATAAGAATAAAACCTTCAGCCTCAGCTTCCCTAGCTGTTTCATAAACTCTAGCTTCTTCAAGTTGTCCTTTTACAAAGCCACTAGGAAAATCCCCGGAATCAAATGCAATTTGTGTAACATTGCCTTCTGAATCTAATTTTCCATAGACTTTTCTTGAAGCAAATAAAACTTTATCTTCTGGAGAAAACCCTACTTCTGCTCCATAAGAACGAGCAAAACTAGACCCAGCTTCATCTAATTCAGCCAAACGAGTTACATAATCTAATGCTGTAAACGGTTGTCCTGTTTCACTATTTATTTCTTTAAGTTTTATTTCTTCAAGCAGTCTTATTACGTCAGGGTCGGCTCTGTTTTCAACAATGTCGTTTAGGCTTCGCCCAGCAAATGGTCCTTCAGTAAACTTGAACTGTTCGTCTACTGGTCCGAAGATAGATTCTCTAGTCCCCAGCCTACTAATGTAAGTATAAGCACGATCTGCTTTTACTCTTCCCTCTTCCATTAAGTTTGCAAGAACAATTACAAGTCGTTTGCCGATTGAAGATTCAGGGGCTGCCAAACTAGGGTCAAAGTATTTTGAAATAGGACTGAGGGCTTCACCAATTTTTCGGAAAAGATTGTCAGCAAAAGCTACGTTGTACTGAATTTCAGTGTCCTGAAGAGACTCTAAGAACGGTCTGTTTTTGCCATTGCCTATAGGCGTACTAAATGCACCTTCTGCTACGGGAGGCTTTGGAATAATAGGAGGCAAATCTCCTGCAACATCAGGGGTTAGTTCAGCAGACTTCGCAACATCTACGGTGTTATCTACAGGGTCGGCTAGCTTGCTTTCCCAAAAGAAGTCTCCTTGTGCTTGCCTCACTACATTAGGAGTAAGACGTTTTCTTTCTGCTGCACTATATGCTCTGCCCGCAACTTCTATTCCACGCTGCTGCTGATCGCCAACTAGCCCCATTGGTAGTTGTCTAGCTGGAGTGGTTGGTGGATCAACAAGGGCAGTACGTCCTTTCCATGCTTCTTCTGTACCCCGTATTGCTGTTGCCACTTCATCTAACGACGCATCTGTGGTGTCTACGACCAATTTCACAGGAATTGAGTTAGCACCTAATTTCTGCATAGCAGCGATACGATGTGCGCCCTCGATAACGACTGGCTCACCATTTTTACCAACCCCAATAATGACAGGGTCAATATGGTTGCTTTCACGAATCGCTTTAGCTAACTCATCTACCTGCTCAATGTCAGAACGAGTTACAAATCCCCCTTCATCACCCCATGGACGCAAGTCCATTTCTCTAATACCCGGAACTTCTTCAAAGGAGGAGTATGTAGAACTTACAGAATCGAAATTATCAACTTTAGTGCTTGTTGTTCTCCCGTCTACGGTATCTCCCACAAGAGGGTAGAACTCATCAAGCGTACCCTCAACTCCCCCAGCCCCCCTAGCAGCAGCGTCTGCCTGTCCCGCAACTTTAGACCTGCCCAGCATTCTGTTTTTTACAGCGGGAGAATATTCTCCAAGAATAAGATTCCGGTATATGCGCTCTGCTTCGTCTCCCTTTCCGTTGCGAATTAGTAAGTTGTACGCAGCAATAGCAAGCTGCTTTACTACATCCATAACTTTCGCGAAAGCCATTCTTTCTGCGTTAGAGTTTAGGCTTTTTTCAAAAGTATCTCTTACAACCTTGTCTGCTATTACTTCCGCAAAGTATTCAGGAAAACTTTCATACCGATACTCTCGTGGGTTTGTAACAAATCCTTTTCTTGTAAGAACTATCCTACGCCCACTTAAATCTTTTATTTTTTCTAGCCTAAGATTTCGTTTGTAAACCTTCTCCAGTACCGCCAAATCTTTTTTGGGAACAAACTGCATTAGGTGGTGAGCCACTTCGTGCGGAATAACCCGTAATTGATGTTCAAAGTTTGATGACTTTAAGATATTGACTGGAATATTTAGAAGAGCATTACCGGAGTCATACCAGCCTGTAACCCTGCCTGAAACAATCGGAGAGCCAACGCTTGTTGTGCCAGCAGGGTAGCCTGCAAGTATTCTTGGGTCATCAAGAAATAACTTAAAGAATGATGTTCCAAGTGTCTTCAGTAGTTCATCTGGAAGAGAGCGCACAAAAGCATCTGCTGTGCTTCCAACTTCTGGATCAAGCTTTCCTTTAGAAACTTCAAGTCTTATTCGATCAATAAAAGTACGCTTACCACGAGAAATTTTTCCAAGGTCGGTGCTGGTATGAGCATCCTCTATATCAAGAAAAGCTTTGTTTGAATCTATTTGTTCTTGACGAAGACTAACTACTTCAGAAAGTTCAGCAATAAGATCATCGGTTTCTTTTAGTTCGGGAGACTCCCTTAAAACCACCCGCTGATCGGCACTAAGTTCATTCCAAGACTTTCCAAAAGAAGATTGAGCAAATTCTTCTTGCTGTTGCGTTTGTTCTTGTATTAGCTTACGTAGGTTTTCAGCCTCAAGACCCTGTTGGCGCGAACCTTCAATCATATTGATGTTCAAGCGACCCACTAACGGGGAGTTATTTGAAACAGGAATAATCTCTCCGTTAGACCCAATTACTCCACGCCTTGTGCCGCCCGCTCTTGTTTCGTACCGAATACTGGTTCCCGCTGGAGCTATGTGGTGGAAAGTTTGCCTTGACTGAACGGAACTAGGGGCTATTCGGGGATCATCTATTGGTACAGAAATTCCTCTTGCAAGTTCGATCTGCCCTTCATTTACACCCTTAAGCTGTCTTCGTTCTGCTGCGGGGACTGGCTTGTCATCACCTATTGCTCTAAGGTCTAAGCCTTCCATTTCAGATGCGGTCTTTTGCATCTGCCTTACAATAGGATTGGCTGCTCTTGTTACTGCTGGAGCAGTTACTTTACGAACCTTTGAAATAACAGGTCTACCTATAGCCTGACCAGCTCTGGCGATCTGGCTTAATTCATCACCAGCCAAATCTAATCCTAGCGTTGACTTCAATCCGGGTGCACCCTGTATTGGACGACCTGCGGCTCTCAGCCCTGCAAGTTCATCTGCTTGCCTTAATACACTTGCAGGATTTTTAGGAGTCATCCCTAAGAACGACCCACCTAAAGTACCCCACTTTTCAAATTGTGCAGGATCACCTATTCCGGTTGCCTCGGAGATTTTTCTTGCACCCTGTCCAACAATAAGTCCTCCTAAAAGTTCACCCATCCCAAACGCTGTCGTAAGGGGAAGACCGGGGAAAATCTGTAAAAGAACAGCAGTGTTTGAGCCACCTCTAATTGCTTGCTCTCCTCTTGTTTGTCCTGTCGTTGGACTGACATCGAATGCAGATTGCAAACGTATTCTTGCCTTTTCTACTTGTTCTTCAACAGTTCTGCCGGGGATAGTAGTATCATGTCCTATCGACTCAAGCTGCTTTTTTACTATATAAAGATCCTGCTCTGCCTGTGGGCGAGGATTACCCTTATAGTCTGTTCTGAGATCATCTCCTGTTTCTTCAACCTGTTTATATATCTCTTCTGCTGTGGGAAGTCCTTGTGGTCCTTTTTGCAGGTTTTCAATCGCATTGAAAGTCTCGCCAGTCAAAGGGTCGCGCACCTCCCCCGGAGTCCCGACAACAGATTGAGAGGTTCCTGATACCCACCTTCCGAATGCACCCGTGCCTCTGCCTACTTCTCTTGCAACAGGTCCAATATATCGTCCTATTGTCTGCCCTATGAGATTCGTGCTTCTGGGAGGAGCCGGGGGCTGAACATCTACAGCCTGTGTAGGCTGCGCTACTTGCGGTCGGGCAGAAGGCGCAGAAGGCGCAGGGGGCGCACCGTAGATGTTGCGAAGTCTAGAGTCAGCTTGTAAAGCTTCTATCCCGCCCGGAATAGAACGCAATTTTCTAAGGGCGATTTGACCGTTGCTACCGCCCTGCTTTACCTGTGCTAATAATTTAGCTATTTCATTTTGCGGAGATTGGTAAAGACTTTGCTGCCCTCTTGAAACAAAATCTGTAAAAGATTGAGTCATTAGTAATACAGGAATCTAGTACGGGGGCTGTACCTACTTTGCTGACTGTACTGCCTGCCTAGCTGGGCGAACCGATCTGTAAACGGAAAGTCTTGAAGGAAACTAGAGAATGTCATCGTTGGTTGTTCACCGCCAAGAATTTGTTCTCCAAGCTTCCCGTAAAACTCAGTCATTGCCCCTGAGTAAATATCTTCAGCGCGCTTTCTCCTGCTAGGAGAATCAAGCATTCCTTTTTGCCCAAGCGTTCCAAAGAAAGCAGCGCGTGGTTCTTCTTCAAGAAAGCCTGCGAATGTAGGATTGATTGCCATTAGAGTCCAAAACTTGGAGCGGCAAAGTCAAAGAAGTTTTGTGCCCCAAGTCCTTGTTTTGCACGATCTTGTGAAGCAAGAGTGTAATCCCCAAACGCTTTTTCAAAACTTGGAGTTCTAAACAAGCTACTAACGAGTGGTGAATATTTACCCCTTTGAGCAGCTTCTAACATGCCAAAAGCATTTTGTACATCGCCATATTGTGTTGGCGAAAACAAATACGATAACGATTCAGGGGCTTGGCTTGCTGAAAGCCCTCTTAGCGTTTGGTAATTTTGCAAAGCGTTAGCATACGCAGAGTTCAATCCTCTTGGATCAGCTTGACGTTCCCTTAGAAAGCTTTCAAACGTCCCTGATTGAGGAACAAACTGGTTTTGTAAAGGATTTGAACCGGGGAAAGCAACTGGCGCAGTTGGATCAAAAGCATCCGGACCCACAGCACCTACTGTGCCATCAGGTAGTCTTCCTGTCGTTGAAGTGTAATTGTGACGGGTCGGACCTTGTAATCCTGCGTTTACCATCTCTTGATCTAGCGCAAAATCATTCAGATAATCAACAAGTGATTTTGCGCGAAACGCATTAGTAAGCCCCTGCCTTTGCCTGTCAAAATACCCTGACAGAGGTCCACGACTTGTTATGTCATCGCCAAATACGTTACCAAAAGCGCGCTGATAGCCAGCATCGGAAGATATGTTAAATAAATCTTGGTCGCTTAGATTGAATGGTAGCGAATCTCCAACGACTTCTAAAGGATCAACGACTTCTTCTACTTCGTTTTTCTCTACTTGGTTGGCTCCATCTGTGGGAGGAACAAACGTAGAAGATTGAGGGTCAAAAATATCAGGGTTTATCTTCTTGAGTTCTTCTAGGGTTAGGTCTTCTAAGGGTTTCTCAGGTTCGCCATACTGTGGTATAGCCATGTCTGGCATACCTTCTTCACCCCGGGCAAAAGGGGCTAGTTTTGATACAAAATTAGTAAAATTCTGCGGCTCGACATACGTAGAAGAACCTGCGTCGTAAAGATCAGGGTTTAGGTCTTCTACGGTTAGCGAACTAGGTGAATCTAGGGGAGGGAGTCCTTGCCTGTACCGAAGATAGTCAGTAGCACTTTCGCCGGGGCGTCTTTCTCTAAAACCTGTTGGAGTCAAGGAAGAGGAACTAGGCTCAGGAGCAAGAACTGGAGTGCCTGCTGTTGCTCCTGTTTCTTCGCCGACAAGAGCCTTTCGTCTTGCTTCTGCAATATTATCTGCATCTACAGAGACGTTAATAACTTCTCCGTCCCCTAAAGTTATCGGGACATTATATTTTGCCATTACATATTTCCTAGAGGATTAACTCTTGGTCCTGCCCCACCCGGTGTTCCGGGCGGAGCCTGTTGGGGGTCACCTGTTCGTTCAAAGCCCTGCATCTGTGAAGATATTATCCCACCAGATACATCTATAGGGCTTCTTCCTGTTGCACCCGGATTTTGGGGTTGAGGCTGTGGCGCAGCCCCCGGTGGTGCTTGTGAAGCACCCATGCCAACAGAGTTTAGTAGCTGCTGGAACTGCAAGTCTTGAGCAGCTTCTTCTTGCTGGTCTTGCTTCAATGTTTTCCGCAGAAGGTCTACATAAATCAAGGCTTTTTCTTGCTCACCTGTTTGCATTAGACCTTCTATCAACGTAAGCAACAAAGCTTTTGGTTCTGTTACTTGCGCTTGTTGTGCTGAAATTGAATTACGGAATTGATCTACATCATTGATTTGTAAGATATTCTCCCAAATCCATTCATCTGGGGCAAGTGGCTTTGTACCTTCACGCATCATCTGTGCCATCGTTACAAGCTGAGGCTCGTCCTGTGGCATGCGTACACCAAAGCTGATATCAATAGCCCCTGCTCCTTCAAGGTCGGCGGGCTTTATCTCTTGGTTAAAGTAGCTAGCAATGTCGTTATGGCGACCTCTTACTTCTAGTGGACTGTAACCACCTGACTCATATTGCATTGAAACAATTTCAGCAATCTGTTTATAGCAGGCAGTTATGCCTTTTACTCTGGGTTCGATCTGATGAGCAGAGCCTTCCTGCAATATCTTTGCTGCAAACCCTGAGATCGCAAACGGCAATTCACCATAGCTTACGTTCGATAGTCCACCACGCTGCAACTCTCCTGAAATCAGAGCCACAAATGCCCCGGTGTCAAGAGGCATTGTGACTTCTTCCATGAGTTTTATGTCAGTTCCTGCGGGCAGTGGAACCTCTGACCCATCCTGCCACGGATCAGTATCAAGAGTTGTCGTTCCATCCGGGGAAACAATCTTGTATGGTCGCCTTACAGCGCGCCGAACAAGTGTCTTATAGGCACTCATTGCAAAGTTGTAATCTTCGTAAAGGGTGCGGTTTGCGGAGAAAATAGATTCTCCATAATCCCTAGCGGTGTCATCACCTGACAGATCGTCTTGAACCCAAGGAGCAGGACCTACTGCGCCAAGGAAAACAGGAGCGCATGGGTTCCCGTTCATGTCAACGACATTGTGTTTTGTAAGACGCTTGCCGTATTTGAGTTGGTCTTTGTCGCCAGAAATCAGAACCGCGTTTTCTGTTCTTGAGTAATAATCCCAAACAGTTACGCCTGAAGATGTTTCTCCCTCAATTAGAGGCTCAACATCTACGTTGAATGTGTTTTTTACGGACGAGGCAGAGCGTTTGGTTTTGTGTGCAAGCCAAACAATGCCTTTGTCATCCATCTCGTAGCAAACATGAAGCGGGTCAAAGGGTGTTATATCAACATAGGTAGAGCCATCTTCGTGTTTGTTTAGCATGGCGCGCCCTGCATACCATCCACGCAGGGTTACATAAAAGGCTAACTGTTCTCTGACAGATGGCTGCCCGTATCTTTGCATGCGTTCATCAGCAAGATTCAGCGCGCCGATAACGAACTTTTCTTTTAGTGTTCCGGGAGTACGGTCATCAACCTCAGAACTGAGCGGAACTCGTACCGACATCTGGGCGTTTGACAGATAAGACATGATCTTATCCGCAAGAATTTTAGGGGCGTTAGACGTATAGCTTTGATAACCGTTGCCTGCTTCGTATGGATTCATACGATACAGACCGTAATCGCTTTCCATGCGAGTTCTTCTGGTACGGAAACCGGGCGACTCCCAAACATCTTCTATCTGGGAGATTAGGTCATCAATTTTTGCCACGTTACCACCTATTTACCGTAATAATCTTCGTTGCACCTGCTGCTCGCGCATATCCAAAGTTTACAACTAATCCGTAGGTTACTGCTTTGACGCTGTGATTGAAAGCGTCTCTAGGCTGCCTTCCGATTACATTATTGTCTTTGTCTGTGCGCCACGTATAGACATGAATCTGGTCATCAAACGGGTTAGCACAGCCCCCTAATTCGGAGATCAAGCCCCTAGCTTTGTGGTTGATTATAAGATTTGGTTGTTTTGTTGAGGGGTTTTCTTTCAGGAACGTGTTGAATCTTTCGATACCGTCCATAATGCCGACACGTTCTGACTGCATATACAGTTGAGCCTTCTCAAGCCAAGTATCAACAGGTCTTGATTCGCCCATATTGTGCGCTGCGATGTCGATTACTCCCTGTTGAACGTCCTTCCACCACGGGCGCATCTGGCATATCTCAATAATTTCCTCTGTGATCTTTTCTCTTTCGTAGATTTCGTCAATAATTCTGACCTGACTGCCGATAATCTGTACTGCTACTACCGCATATGCTGATTTTGTGACCTGAGAATAGCCGGGGTCAACCCAAAGATGGACGGGTTCTTCTTCGATGTACTCTGCTTTGTCTGATACGTGGGTTGATATATCGAACATGTTGTGGACAAGCCCTTTTGGTGGGGCAGGTTTACCAGCAACACGTTCATTGAACCAGTCTTCGGAGTGTAATCGTTCTAGTGACAGGATTTCTTCGTCTTCTCTGCCGTTAGGGTAGACAACATTGTTGGTCCAAGAGGGCAATGAGAAAGATATAGCGTCATCGTCGGGGTTATAAAACTGCCAAGACTCCCATTGGGACGGATACCAACCCAACGACATCTCAAATGTTCCCTCTAGGAACAAATACCCACGTTTTTCTGCAATTCTGCCCCTCAATCGCAGGAAACTTTCGTAGTCAATCTGTGATGCTTCGCAGGCAACTACCATTCTTGGTGCTTCCATGGCGAGACTTCTGTGATCTTGGGCAGATTTAGTCTTGATCGTAAAAACGCCGGGCTTTTCGCTAGTACCACACGCCACAGACATCTCTCCGGGGTCAATGCGTTTGGTCTGCTTTATCAAAAACCCCAACTTAGTCAGGATTTCCGACAAATAGTTCCACTCAGCACGAGTTCTCTCGTAATCCCTAGCAACCAACCAACATATATCACCACTCTCAAACTCATCCAAGCGGTTGATAATCGACAATGCGCCCAAGAAACTCTTACCAGCACGTTCTCCACCAGCTACCAGCTTTATTCGAGCCTTGTGGTCAAGTATCTCGTCCTGCTCTACCCACGTTTCATAGCCCGCTGCTGACAATAACGCCTTGCGATCCTCAGATAACAACATGTCGTAGAAACTCCTAGTCGCTACGCTACCTCTCTCGGTCGTAACATCGGTAACATCCGTAACATTCAGTTCAGATTGCTGGGCAAGCTCGGCTTTTTACCCCCCCCCAAATTACAAACTTCCCGTGTAGCAATTGGAGGAACTACACAGGAAGCCTGAAAAGCTGCCATCTAAAAGATGCTAGCCGTACCAACTAAACACCTGCATGGAACCTGACGAGGAAACCGAGTAGAGAAAGCACCCCGGATACGCCAGCAACAACAGCTTCCACAAAGTATAACCAATTACAAATTTACAAATCCATCCGCAACTGCTCTCGCAAATAACCACAACCCACTTCACGCAACGCTCGCAAATGACAAACCCAACAAAATACACCAGTAGAACTCTTACGATCACAAAGACAATGACACTGACAATACATATAAAACACCCTACCAATACCTAGACGTTACACATACCCCCTCTCCCCTTAAGGGGAGGGGTGTGTAACGGCAGTAGCGTTACATATACCGTTACATAACCGTTACACCCGTTACAGGTAACCAAATCCTAGTTCAACTTACCCACTTCAAAGTGTAACGGCAACGTAACAGCACCAAAAAATACAGTAACGGGACTCCACAATGGCGATTCTACAACAACAGGGTAGGCAACTTTTGCAATTTCAAACCGTCAGAGGGGTACCTAACATCGCACCCAGCACAACCCCAACAGCACACCCCC
>CEUI01034838.1_pt1 | contig 15837 bp, 25 predicted proteins | sample 531411 | NCBI WGS metagenome assembly CEUI01 (sample SAMEA2622841, study PRJEB7988) | marine metagenome | isolation source: saline water (ENVO:00002010), including
TTCTTTACACTCGTGTAATTAATAATGTGAGAGCAAAGCCCACAATTTTTCAAAAAGATGAGAAATTCAACAGAAAGAAAGCTTAATGTGGGAAAACTGTTCTCTATTACCATCCATTAGACGGCTATCTAAACATCGCCAACACTATCACTACTTCAAAAATGACGCACGAGAACTGTGTCGTTACTTTCCAGAATTAAAAATAAGTTATATAGACGAAACTATAGACCCGTGGCTTTCATGTCCACGTTCAGACTGTAAACATCTAACTGCACTAAAAAACAAAACTGACAAAGAGTTTAGCAAGCTGTGCGATGATATTAAAAACTCTGGATGGAACACAGATTTTGTGAATGATCCCATTTTTCTTTGTGACTTAAGAGGAATTTATGAATATGAAATGCGTATAGGCGAAAGCATTCCTTGGATTGAATGGAGGCGTTTACATGGGGAAGATGACCCGGAGTTATCTAAAGAAGGTGTATACCGGAGGCACGACGGACACCATAGAACTGACATAGCAAAATTTTTAAAACTTAAAATTCCAGTTAAGATAGCCAAGTTTAACTTTCTAAATAAAAATCTTTAGCTGTTTTCTTTACACTCGTGTAATTAATAATGTGAGAGCAAAGCCCACAATTCTTCAATTAAATGGACTTCAAGTAGAAGTTTTTAAAACAAAAATCAAAATTCACGATAGTCAGAGTGACGTTTCTGAAGACGAAGCCGAAAAAATTGTAGAATATCTTTATAGGGAGGGTTTTATAGCCGCTAAAAGCATAGTGTGCGAGCTAATAAGGGGGGACAAATGAAAAATAAAAACCATTGTTATAAAAGTATGTACAGTATGTTCAATGTTGAAATAATTAAATTATACAACGAAAAAGAAGGAAAAAATCAATTAATTTATCTTTACTGCGATAAAAAAAATCATAAGCCCACAAAATATAGAATAGTGTAATATATTCTGTACTATATAGAATGGAAAGAATTCTAAATTTTATAGACGAGTTGCTCGAAAAAGCAGAGCACGACGATTACCTCGAGTATCAACGAACACACATGAAAAGTGAAAGCTTTTACACTTATAATTTAAAAGTTTTAAAAATGATAGTAAAAGAAGAATACGATGAAAAAAACAAAGAAAAAAGACCTCCAAGATAGCTTGTTTATGTCTTTTAAAAGCTTGCACTGGTGGGAAGAAGAAGTGAAAAACTACTTATATTTTTTTGACAACGCCACTAAAACTAAATATAATAAAAGAATCTTAAAAAGAAACCAACAGGCATATGAATCCCTAGTCAACAGGGGAAATGTAGAACTAAATATTATAGAAAATATCGAAAAAGAAATTCACAAATATAATGCCCAAAAGAAAAAAAAATAAAATGTATTTAGTTTTAGCGCGGAATAATAATTACATGCATGGAGTTTTTCCTTACTCAGAAGAAGGAAAAAAACAAGCTGAAGCCTATATAAAAAAAGCTACCCAAGAAAAAAAAGAAGAATTTTATATACAAGAAAGATAATACCATGAGTAATATTTTTTCAACTGTTCAACCCATTTTGATGTTAGAACTTACAGAGCCAAACGGCAACACTGTAATCGTTAACACCGAAAACATTCTTTATCAGCACGTTTCAACAGGGATCGGCACCACTATTACTTTCATCGGAAACGAAGTACTGTCAGTAAAAGAAGAAATAACCGTGCAGTGGTTACAGGAAAACACCTAACAGAGTAATACTGTCTCAGTCTTATCGGCGTCAATGGTGTGACGCACTGGCACGCCCTGCACTAAAAACCTCTTATTTTAGGGTTTTTTATTGGCATCAAAGGTGCTTAATGCTATTACTATGATATTAGCAAATAGATTATTCAATGATGTATTCACCAACTGGGACAAAGTTTTTTTCGCTGGCGATTATCCTTGCTGGCACAAAAACCACAACGCTCGAAGCAAAGAATTTGAGGATTCCTATGAGTATTATGTTCCGTTGCCCGGGGTCAAGAAAGAGGATATAAAAGTTACTCTAAATGATGGAGAAGTACACCTCACTACGAAGAAAGATGAAGGTACTGCCAACTATTCTTTCCTCATCCCTGAAGATGTGAACTTAATCAAGCAGCCGTCCGCTCGCCACGAGGATGGCCTTCTGACTATTAAATTAAATAAAAAAGAAAGGACCAAAGCCCTAGAAATAAAGATAAAATAAAATTTGACAAACCCTCAAAAAGAAATTACCATATAGCCTATGACAGAAACTAATCCAAATACTAACGCCCCGAGTGTTACAACTGTTAAAACCATCTATGCACGTATTGTGCTGATGCTATTAGCAGCTAACCTTCTTTTTACTGGCTATGTGGTCAATAGCTTGTACAAGAAGCAAGAGGCACTCACTGAGGGGCAATACCAACAAAGCACGGAGGCTAGCTCCACCACTACACCGCAACCCCCTCCACAGACCGAGGCTTCCTCTGCGGAAAATAATTCTGTGCCTACTGTAAGTACCCGTAAAACTACGGAACGTTCAAAATGACCAGCAGTAACTCCCTGCACAGTATCCGTCACCCCTCCTTCGGCGAGCGGGGGTGGCGGATTTTTTCTTGACAAACAATTAAAATAGTATTATAGTATTCTTATTATGAGCGACAAACAATACTCAAGCATCGGTGCTCTATGGGCACGAGAAGCCAAAAGCAATAACCAAAAGTATCTCGCTGGTCATGTAAAGCTTGATATCGACGGAGAAGAACGGTCTGTAAAAGTTGTTGTTTTTCGAAACAACAACAAGCAATCCGACAGGTCTCCAGACTATCAAATTTACAAAGCACGCCCACCCCAAAACCAAGAGGAGGCTGCTACTGTCAGTGCCTCAACTGCCAGTCCCTCAACTGGGGACGATGAAGGGGGTGAGCTTCTCTAGTTAATTAAGTAAATATACTTATCCACATCGGAAGATTTTCTTCCGATTTTTTTTGTCTTTTTAGAGAATTTATCATATACTATAAATATGGATTTTGCCGTTAATGTTCCCCTCAATAGCGTAAGTTTTGGTCAAGTTTCTATTGCGATCTTGAAGGAGCTAAAAAAGAAAGGCCATAACCCTTCTATTTTTCCTATCTCAGAGAATGTAGACCTCTCTACGCAAGAAGATAACAAAGATTTTACCGAATGGATAACTAGAGGCATCCAGAAAGCTAACCGTTCCCATAAAAGAGATATGCCCACCTTCAAACTTTGGCATATAAATGGTTCTCTTGGTTCTTTTAGCAAGAATCAAATTTTATTTACTTTTTATGAACTTGATCAACCCACTCCTGAAGAAGTTAATATTGTTAAAAACAATTCAAAAGTTTTATTTTCGAGCTCGGAAACTACCCAAATTTATAATTTTCTAGGGATTGATAATGTTCACACAGTCCCCCTTGGATTTGATAAAGATAACTTTCACACAAAAGAAAAAACTTACTTCAAGGATAACCGAATTACCTTTAATGTGGTGGGCAAATTTGAAAAACGAAAACATCACCAAAAGTTAATAAAAGCATGGCTAAAAAAATACGGCAACAAGGAAGGATACTTTTTACAAATTTCTGTTTTTAATCCCTTTATAAAACCAGAAGATAATCAAAAAGTTGCTACTATGCTACTTGAAAATAAAAAATATTTTAATGTTAATTTTTATGGCTTCATGGCTAAGAATAGCTTGTATAATGATTTTTTGAATTCTGGTGACATCATTCTAGGGATGTCAGGGGGAGAAGGCTGGGGTCTTCCTGAATTTCATTCAGTTGCTATGGGAAAACACGCGGTTATCTTGAACGCTTCCGCTTACAAAGAGTGGGCAAACGAAAAGAACTCCGTACTAGTCGATCCCTGTGGTAAAATTCCCGTTTATGATAATATGTTTTTCCAAGAGGGACAACCCTATAACCAAGGAAATATTTACAACTTTGACGAAGATGCATTTATTGAAGCTTGCGAAGAGGCCGTTAAGAGAACTAAAAGTAATAGGGTTAACAAAGAAGGCTTAAAGCTACAAGAAGATTTTACTTACGCAAAAACAACCGATGCTATCTTAAAACATTTAGAGGATATTCAATAGTGCCAATCTATATTTTTAAAAATCCCCGTACAGGAGAAACAAAAGAAGTGCGCCAGCGCATGACTGAAAAGCATACCTATGTTGATGAAGACAATCTAGAGTGGACCAGAGTTTTTATTCCATTAAATTTTTCTATTGATACGCAGCCCGATATCTTCTCTTCCGAGTCGTTTGCCGAGACTACCTCTAACAAAAAAGAAAATATTGGAGACCTCATGGATCGCGCTAAAGAAGCAGCCGAAAAAAGAAAAGACAAATTAGGATATGACCCTGTCCAGAAGAAATGGTTTGAAAATTACAGCAAACAACGAAAAGGCAAACGTCACCCTAATGACCCCGCCCAATAAAATTCAAAAGACCCCTTACACTTCAAAGGGGTCCATGGACAAAAAAACCTTCCCACGTCATTTTTTGCTTTTCTTTTGCTTAAAACTGATGTAATATAAGCTAATCGAACAAAGGTTTCGCGCAATGTCCAAAGGTATTCAAGTAAAGAAAAGAAACGGTAGGCTTCAAGAGCTTAACATAAACAAGATAAACCGTTGTGCCGAAAGAGCTTGCGCGGAGATAGAAAATGTTTCGGCAAGCGAAGTAGTACTAGACGCCCACGTTCAATTTTACGATAAAATTCCTACAGCAGAAATTGATAAAGCCCTTATCATGTCTGCGCGTCAAAAAATAGAAAAGGAACCTAATTATGCCTATGTAGCTTCGCGTCTTTTACTGTTTACTATTCATAAAGAGGTGTTTGGTGAGAGCCGAGATAAAGATGCCTTTGAACACCAATATAGACTTTCCTTTATCCGTAACACCAAGAAACTGGCAAAAGAAACCATTCTAGACAACAAGCTTCTAGACTTTGACCTAAAGAAGCTGTCAGAAGCGTTGGTATTAGAAAGGGACTTTAAGTTTAAATACTTAGGGTTGCAAACTCTCTATGATCGTTACCTTCATCACATTGGTGGTAGGCGCATGGAAACCCCCCAAGCTTTCTGGATGCGTGTATCTATGGGGTTAGCTTTAAATGAAAAAAATAAAGAACAAAAAGCCATCGAATTTTACAACATTCTTTCTAACTTTTTTTTATGTTGTTCAACTCCTACTCTGTTTAATAGTGGTAGCACCCATAGTCAGCTTTCTAGCTGTTATCTTAATACTTTCGATGATTCCATTGACGGTATATTTGAAGGCCTGTGGCAAGAAGCTAGAAAAAGTAAATTTGCTGGAGGTCTTGGCTTCGATGTTACTAACTTTCGCGCTTCTAATTCTTATGTTAAAGGCACTAATGGCAAGTCTTCTGGTTTAATCCCGTGGCTTAAAATTTATAATGATACCCTTATTGCTGTTGATCAAGGAGGCAAAAGGCCCGGGGCAGGATGTGCTTACCTTGAGCCGTGGCACTTAGATGTCGAAGACTTTCTCGATCTTAAAAAAAATACAGGTGATGAACGACGTAGGTGTCACGACATGAACACGGCTCACTGGTTACCAGATATTTTTTTCCGTAAAGTAGAAAAGGATGAAGATTGGTATTTGTTTTCTCCAAGCGATGTAAGAGACTTACATGAACTCTATGGAGAAAAATTTGATAAACAGTACAATAAATACTGCAAGATGGCCGATGATGAAGAGATAAGTAATTATAAAATTATAAAAGCCAAAGAGCTTTGGAAAAAAATGCTTAGAGTTCTTTTTGAAACGGGCCACCCATGGATAACATTTAAAGATAATTCTAATATGCGTTATTCTAACTCTCACGAGGGAGTAATTCATAGCTCTAATCTTTGTACCGAAATTTTTCTTCACACTAAACCCTCTAAGTTTGACGAGGGACAAAAAACCACAGTAGGTGAAACAGCGGTGTGTAATCTTAGTTCAATAAACTTAAAAGAACACCTTAAAGATAATGGCAAACTAGATTTTAAACAGCTAGCAAAAACTATTGCACTTCAGATGCGTATGCTAGACAATGTAATAGATTTAAACTTCTACCCTACTAAAGAGGCCGAAAAGGCTAATCTAGCACACCGCCCCGTAGGGGGTGGCAGCATGGGGTGGGCAGATGTATTTCATGCCTATAAAGTTAATTTTTCTTCCGACGAAGCAGTAAAATTTTCTGATGAATTATATGAATTTATATCTTATCATTCTATATTAAACTCTAGCAAGCTTTCTCAAGAGCGTGGTTCTTATCCTACCTACGAAGGCTCCCTGTGGAGTAAAGATATTTTACCTATTGATACTTATAAAAATTTAATGGATTATTTAGATTGTAAGCCCATTATTCATAGAGGAAAGAAATTTATACCCGATTTAGATTGGAAAATAGTCCGCACCCACATTAAAGAACATGGAATGCGTAACAGTAATACCATGGCAATCGCTCCAACCGCAACCATATCTTATATACAGGGCTGCTCTCCTTGTGTTGAGCCAGATTTTTCAGTACTGTTTGTATATGAAAATAAAAGCGGCAATCTTACTATAGTTAACGAGTGGTTTATTAAAGAGTGCAAAGAAAGAGGGTTATGGAATGCCCATATGGTGGAAGCCATAAAATCTGTAGATGGTGACCTCCAAAGACTAAATGGCGATATCCCCGAAGACCTCAAAGAAAGATTTTGCACGGCATTTGATCATGATCAATTTAAATTAATTGAAAGCGCAGCAGCAAAACAAAAATGGATAGACATGGGACAGAGCTTAAACTTGTTCAATAATAAAAATTCATTAAAATATTTAAATGATTTATATTTTCATGCACGAAACCACGGTTTAAAATCCACCTACTATTTAAGGAATAAGAGTGCAAGCGAAATTGAAAAAGCTACGATTACTAGTAACACTAGTAATAGTGATACAACTAATAGCAATGATGACCCTGTTGGTCTTCAAGCTTGTTCGGTCTTAGACCCAACGTGTGAAAGCTGTCAGTGACTAAACTAAACCAACGAAATAATTAATGAGTAAAGACGGTCAGTTGTTAGGTGAAGAAATTGCAGGGGTTAACCAAATTCTCCCCCACAAGCACAAGTTCGCATGGGACTTGTTTATTAAGGGTACTGCCAACACTTGGTCACCCGCCGAGATAAACATGTCAACCGACATTGACCAATGGAAAGGGGAAGACCTTACCCCCGATGAAAAGTTACTTGTTAAAAGGTGTCTAGGTTTTTTTGCTGGGACAGAATCCCTAGTTGGCAACAACCTCCTGCTTAGTGTCAACCGATGGGTGACTGATCCAGAATGCCGCCAATATATCCTCAGGCAAGCATACGAAGAATCTTTACACAACTGGACAATTGTTACCTGCTGTGATAGTTTTAGATTAAAAGTCTCCGAAGTTTATGAAGCTCATATGAACGTCCCGTCCATAAGGGATAAGGATAATTTTCTTATGGAGATTACCACTAATGTTAATCGTCCTGACTTTAACACAAAAACAATAGAAGGCAAAAGAGAATTTCTTCGCAACCTTATTAGCTACTATACAATTTGCGAGGGAACTTTTTTCTTTAGCGGCTTCGCAATGCTACTTGCTTTAGGCCGTCAAAATAAGCTACCGGGGTTATCAGATCAAATTCGTTATACCTTAAGAGACGAAAGTCTACACATAGAATTTGGCGCATATTTAATCAATACAATAAAAGAACAATATCCATCGGTGTGGACAAAAAAATTCAAACAAGAAACTGTAGACCATATTAAAAAAGCTGTTCAGCTTGAAATACAATACGCCCACGACGTGCTTCCCCGTGGAATTCTGGGCTTAAATGCTGAAATGTTTATTGACTATATGCACTACATAGGAAATAGGCGTCTGGAAGGGATAGGGATAGAGCACCGCTTTGAAAATGATCACAACCCCTTTCCTTGGCTTGCTGAAGTAATAGACACTGGAGCTATGACCAATTTCTTTGAAAGAAAAGTTAAAGATTACCAGAATTCAGGTATGCTAGAGGATGATTTCTAACATGGAAAAACCACGATCTTCAGCTAATCCTTGCCCGTTTTGTGCCTCGGGGGACCAACGTTTTGAGGCTGAATTTCTTTATCTTCAGAGCATTTACAATACCCCTACGCGTCTTTATAAAAAATTTTTAACTGAATATTACAATAAAATAAATGTATTTTATGAAGTGGGGGTTTGTTTTTATAAGGAGTGCCGTACACGACCCCAAATAGAAGACCCCAATAAAATTGTACACCTTTTTGAGCCCCACCCAAAATGTGCGGAAGACCTTAGATTCTATACCCAATTAAACAAAAATACTTTTGTGCATGAGGTAGCTATCAGTGATTCAGAAGGTGAAGAACTATTTACTATAGATGACACCGCCTCTTCTTACGTGTGGGGTGTTAAAGAAGAAAACGAGCGCACCCTCTCTCACTCCCACACAATAACCGTTAAAACTGCAAAAATAAGTTACTTTGACGAAGGAAATGTTGACGTATTACTAGTCGATGCAGAAGGGTGCGAACATTTTTTATTAGAACATCTAATATCACGACCCCTTTTAATAACTGTAGAGCTAGGAAAAACTGGCTATACTAAATCAAACCATATTTTCATACTAGAATGGATGAAAAAAAATGACTATTACCCAGCATGGCACTCAGCCCAATACCTTGCAGAGTTTAAAGATAAAACGCTTCAAGAGCTAACTGAAGCGATTGATGCATTTGAATGTACTTTTGTTAAGAAGGACATTCCTACCGCAAAACTTTTCCTATAATTTCATCTACCCGTACTAGTCCCCACATCGAATTTTTTCTATTGTCTCCAATGTAAAAATAGTAATTTTTTGGAATTAACATTTTCTTGATATCGAGAACGGGAGAGTATATATAATATTTGTCTTTTAATTCATTACCATTTATAGAAATTTTTCCTTTTTTAATTTCTATTTCTTCTTCAGGCAAACCTATTATTCTTTTAGCGAGAATTTCTCCATCAGACCTATCCCTAAGAATCACTTTGTCAAATCTTTGGGGTAGTGCAAAATCATAAGATCGTAAATTTGTAAAAGTAATATCACCACTGTCATAAGTGGGACTCATAGACGATCCCTGTATCACAAAAATGCGATATCCAAAAGTAAAAAGAAACGCCAAAATAAACAACAGAAATCCAATCCTAAGGAAAAAAGACACACGTTTGGGATCAAAGCTCCACGGCATATTACCTCCAGATATCAGGATTTGTTGCCCTCACCCGTCGCATATAGTCCCTTTTTTGCTTTCTACGTCTTTCGGGGTTAGTTTTATCATACTTGTGTTGGGCTCTTTTTAGAGCTTTCTTACCTTTGTCGGTTTTAAAATAGTCTTTTTGGGGTTTATAGTCCATTAATGATTATTATAGTGAAATTAGGGGTTCTTAATAAAAAAAAGTAGACTTTTTTAAATTAATGATTTATTTTACGTGTAAATATAGATAGAAAATAATGGACTCCCAAGTTATTATCAATGTTGCCTTTGGCTTTGTAAGTTTTTTAGGTGGATGGGTTTTGAAGATGATTCTAGGTCACATTAGTGAAATAAAAATGAATCACGAAAAACTCCTCGTAAAACACATAGAAGACATGGAAAGTTTAATGGAAAAGCACACAGACCTAGCTCTTTCAATGCCCGATAAATATGTATCCAAAGATGATTTTCAGACATTTGTGGAAAGATTTGATCATCGCTTCAATAGGCTTGAAGAAAAGATAGATGCCCTCAAAAAATAATTTTCTTTTTTCTCTTAAAATGCTATAATGGGAAGTGTTTTCTATTTATAGCATTGCTTTTAATGTAATTAAAAATAATTTTGATTACAAAAATGCAGTTCATAATTTCTGTTGCTTTGCACCAGAAGTGGTGATCGCTATAAACAAAAGCGAAGATAATACGTGGGAAGCCTTCCAAGAACTAACCAAAAAATACGAAAATCTCAAACTTGTTGCCGCCGATGTAGACTATGATGACCCTTGTATTGATGGTAAGTTATTTAATTTAGCCCTTCAAAATACCACTCAAGAATTTAAAATAATTCTAGCCCTCGACCACCGTATCCCCCTCCGACAAAGAGAAAACTGGGAACAGGCTGCTTATGGCTTAAGGTTTGCTAATGAAGATGCTTATTTTATTCCTGTGGTAAATTTGTGGGGAGACGAAAGAAAAGTCAGGTGGGACAACGAAAGCAACACAAGCTTCATGTGGTTCCTTCACAAACAAGGACTAGAACGGGGAGTAGTAAATTTTGCTAAATTAGATAGTGGAAAATTTGACCCCTCCCGAAGTGATTCTAATGAATTAATTTACCCAAATGGTGAACTTGTTAACTTTACTCCTATTTACAGGGTTAATAACTCCCCAAGCCTCGAAGAATATACTTCTGTCTTAAGCGAACATGAGATATACGTTTATCATTTAGGATACATAGATTTTGACAATCGCATTAAAGTTAACAAAGATATTTGGCAAAAACAGTGGGAAGAGATTCGCCCACCCAACAAAAGAACAAACCAAGTTGCAGTAAAAATTTCTGATTTAGAAAAACATGCAACCTTTTACCATAATCTAAAACTGTGGTATGAATAAAAAAATAGGACTAATAGGATGTGGCTACTGGGGACCGAATATTGTTCGCAATATTCAGAAGCTTCCGGGTGTTGATTTAGAATTTGTAGTAGATCAAGATGAACAAGTAATAAAAAAATTACCCCCCGTAAGTTTTTATCAAGATACAACAATTGCTCTCGAGAGGCATTCTCATGTGAACGGCATTATTATTGCTACGCCAATTTCTACTCATTATAAACTAGCTAAACAAATTCTTGAAAATAATATTAGTGTTTTAATCCAGAAACCCATGGCAATGTCTGTAGCAGAGTGCGAAGAACTTGAAGATATAGCTACTAAAAAAAATCTTTCCTTGATGGTTGCACACACTTTTCTGTTTACCCCCGCAGTCCGAAAGTTAAAAGAACTAGTTCAAAATAATTCTTTAGGAAAATTAAAACACTTTGACTCTGTCCGTATAAATTTAGGTCTCTTTCAAAGAGATTCTAATGTAGTATGGGATTTGGCACCACATGATTTTTCTATTTTAAATTATATCACCGACAATAAAAACCCCGCCTTTGTTTCGGCAGTGGGTGCGTCTCATACACCAAAAGGAAACGCTGATGTTGTAAATGTTTCTGTTGGTTATGAAGACGGGTTTTCCGCACATATTCACCTGAGTTGGTTTTCTCCTATTAAAGTAAGACAAATTATAATTAATGGAGATAACAAAATGTGTGTTTATGATGATAATAAATCGTCAGAAAAAATTAGCGTTTATGACAAAGCGGTTTCATACTCAGACAATGTTTTTGATTACAGGTCGGGGGACATGTTCTCTCCCAAGCTACAAAATGTAGAGGCTATAGAAGAAGAAATCCGACACTTTTGTGAGTGTATCGACGGTAAAGAATGTATTTCTGGTGCTCCCCTAGGAACCCAAGTTGTTAGACTAATTCAGGCTACAAATAAATCCATAGATCAACGAGGAGCACCCGTAAATGTATAGTAGTGTAAAAAACGTTAAACAGGGGGTAGGTGTATCTATTTATAATTTTTGTAATATATATGATTGTACCATAGGGGACTTTACAAAAATAGGGTCTTATGTAGAGATACAGCGGGGAGCGATCATAGGAGAGAAATGCAAAATATCTAGTCATTCTTTTATTTGTGATGGAGTTGAAATTAGAGATGAGGTTTTCGTGGGCCACGGAGTAATGTTTATAAATGACAGAGCTCCTCGTGCTACTAATGTCGATGGTACTTTTAAAGAAGAAAAAGATTGGACTCTTGAAAAAACAATTGTTCACCAAGGGGCTTCTATAGGTTCGAATGCCACCATTTTATGTGGGGTGCAAATAGGACAAAATGCAATCATAGGAGCCGGTTCGGTGGTAACGAAAGATGTCCCCCCAAACACTATAGTAAAAGGTAACCCAGCCCGATGAACGTAAAATTCCTAAACCTACAAAAGCAACAGAAAAAAATCAAAAAAAGATTGATGTCTGAAATTTCTGGCATCATTGATAAAGGAGCTTTCGTGGCAGGGGAAAAAGTAAAACAATTTGAAGAAAATTTTTCTAATTATTGTGGAAGTAAATACTGCGTGGCCACCAGCAGCGGCACCACAGCCCTACATGTAGCCTTGTCGTGTTATGATGTAGAGGGGGAAGTTATTACTGCTCCCAATAGTTTTATAGCTACAAGCGAAGCTGTATCCTACTGCCCTAATTTAAAACATAAATTCGTAGATGTAGATTCTACTAGTAATATAGTCTTTCAAAAAGTTTTGTCCTCCGTGACAAAGAAAACAAAAATTTTATTACCAGTAAGTTTGTATGGTAATCCGTGTGATTTGTTTTCCTTAAAAACTTTATCTAAAACACAAAATTTAATTTTAATACATGACGCTGCCCAAGCTCACGGAGCACTATGTGGGGATAAAAACATTAGCGATTATGCTGACCTCACATGTTATAGTTTTTATCCCGGAAAAAATTTAGGGACATCAGGCGAAGGGGGTGCAGTTACCACAAATTCTCGTAGACTATACGAGCTTATGAAATGCCTTATTAATCACGGTCAAAGTAGGAAATACTACCACGCTTTGGTGGGCTTTAACTATAGAATGAGTGAAATCGAAGCCGCCACACTAGACATCAAGCTTGATTATATAGAAGAATGGACCGAGAAAAGAATTCGCGCTGCTCATAGATACAAAACCAATTTAGCTGAAAACAAAAAAATAAAATTTCTTCGCGTCAAAGAAGGGGATCGCTGTGTATACCACCTATTTCCTATTTTTATTAAAAATAGAAACAGGATTCAAGAAGAACTAAAAAAAGAAGGTATTGAAACCGCTCTCCATTACCCAAAGCCCATTCATCTGCAAAGAGCTTACAAGAATTTAAAATACCAAAAGGGAGATTTCCCAGTAGCTGAAATGCAAGCCTCAAGCGAATTAAGTTTACCTATCTATCCTGAAATTACACAAAGAGAAATTGATTATGTTTGCAAGAAATTAAACAAAATATTATGAAAGTTAAAATTTTAGGATGGAGAGACAGTGAGCTTTCTATTGTTAATAGACTTGAAGAAGGCTTCCAAGAATTAGACCACGAGATATGTGGACCTAGTGAAGCTCCCGAGCTTTTAATTGCCATAAATCCTGATGTATATATTCAAGCAATTGACCACCCCATTGCTACGGATGGCATAAAAATATTTAATGTTTTAGATGTTCCTGAGCATTTAATTGATTCTCCTCATGTTGATTATCCCTTGGAAGATATTAAAAAACAATTAAAACATGCTGACGCCGTTACTTCCATATCGAAGTTTACAAAAAAACAAGTTAAAAAATATTACAAAATAAACTCTACAGTGGTATATACCGCAGCCCTAGAAATAGAAAAAGTACCCAAATATAGAGACATAGACTTTTTATATGTGGGTAGAGCAAGCGATCCCAATAAAAGGTTTGGACTTATTGTTAATGCTTTGATTGAAGCTGGAATGTCTCATTCCAATTTAGTAGTATGTGGTCCTGAACCTACATCCCATGGTGTTTATAAGGGGAGGGTTACAAAGAGTCAACTTAATGAACTTTACCACCAAGCAAAGATAGTTTTGTTACCCTCTAGAATCGAAGGCGTAGGACTGAGCATGATAGAAGGAGCTTTGGCAGGAGCAATTCCCCTCACCTGCAATGATAATCATACAGTTAAGGAGTTTGGTCTTCAGGAGTTTTCTTGTGAACCTAACCCTACAGAATATGGACGAAAAATGATGTTAACTTTAATGAGCCACGCTTACGATTCAAACTACGTAAAAAAAATAGCAGAAAAGAACGACCTTTCCAACAAATTCAACAAACAGGTAGTAGCGCAAAAATACATTGACCTTTATGAAAATAGGACTAATAGCATCGGCGTATAATGCCGAAGATTTTCTTCATGAATGCTTAGAAGCGTGGAGAAAATTTAAAAATTCCAGTAAGCACACCTTGGTGTGTAGCTTTATACATAATTGTTTTAAAGAAAATGGCAAACTTGGATACCCTTTAGAATCTCAAGACCGGACGCATAAATTATTAGAAGAAGAATACAAAAGCGGATTTTTAGATTATTATAATTTTTCTGATAAAAACCTTACTGAAGCCGAGGCTCGAACAGTGTGTTTAAAGGACGTGATTAAAGATGAGGTAGATTATGTGTGGACAATTGGGCTCGATGAAATTTACTCAACACAGGACATAGAAAATATTTTATCTTTTGTAGAGTTTAATAGCTACATAGATTGGTTTAAAATAAATTATAAAAATTATGTCTTTGATGGAGACCAGTGGGTAGACGGCTTTTGTCCCCCTCGAATCTTTAAAGTCAAAAGTCATGGTGGCCTGAAAGAGTTGTATTATGATGATGATTTTATTTATGCAGACGGAACTGATTACAAAAGTGCTCCCCACCTTGAAGTTCCTAAATCCATTGCTCACGTTCGACACATGACATGGCTACATTCCAACGGGAAATCAAAAGTAGAATACCAAAAAAAAAGATGGGGAGAAGAGGGGTGTAGCTACTCATGGAACTACGATAAAAACGAATTAGAATTTAATAAAAATTTTTATACAAAAAAAAACCTACCACTACCAACCTTGAACACTAATTAAAATGAGAACACCACAATTATGGCTGTGCGGTATAACCCAAAACCGCTATGAAGATATAAAAGAAATGACCGAAGAAGTTGCCAAGTATTTTAATGGTCTTATTTTTGCTGACGCTTATTCTAATGACGGAACTTTTGAATTGCTCAACGAAAGAAAAAACAAAGGAGCAGTTATCCAAAGAAAATGGACAAATGATCATGATTTTCAAATGAATGTATTTTTGCGCCAAGGGCCCATGAGAAATAGAGACTGGTTCGTAACCTTAGATTCGCCTGACAGAATAAACCCCGACTGGGCAGCACAATTAAAAAATGAAATCCAAAAATTAGAAAAAGAAGAGATCGGAGCTATCTCAATGGCAGGAAAAATATACCTTGCTCAATATTATGACCATATGTTTTATTTTCATACCCCTCACTGGGGTTTAAATGGCGTAGTGGGCCAAATAAAAAATTATTCTGAAGAAGAAAAAAAGGATTACATAACTAGCGTGCGCTTCGATGATGCTACTAAATCCGGGTTGCTTCACCCTGTTAAATATTATTATGTTTATGGGCGTTCCAACCATTGTAATTTACTTTACCAGCAGTTTGGTCCAAAGGTATTGAATTACCATGAATCCCAACGTCTTAAATTTAGATTATACTGCCAAGAAGAGCTTGGTCTTGAATTTACCTTGGATTCTTTAGAGGGGTATATGCGGCAGGGGAATTTTTCAGAATATTTTATTGACTCTGTTGAATTAGAGGTTAATTTAAAAGACTTTTATAGATATAAAATCATAGGACAAGATTTCATAAAAGAAATTGATAAAAATCGCCACAACTGGAGCTTCAAACACTACTTAGAAACAAACAATAAAGACCAAAAATACACAGATTATATAGGCCCCATAAATACCTACAGAAAACTAGCTAATCTCCCCCCCGAAGAACCTTGTTTTAATTAAAATGAACTTATGGGTTTTTATCCAAGGATTATACAATGATTAACTTAAAAGTAAG
>CEUI01024175.1_pt1 | contig 15785 bp, 19 predicted proteins | sample 531411 | NCBI WGS metagenome assembly CEUI01 (sample SAMEA2622841, study PRJEB7988) | marine metagenome | isolation source: saline water (ENVO:00002010), including
TCTTGTGCTAATTCAGGAGTCCATACAGCTTTCAACTTACGAGTTTTAGCTACAATAGGTCTACTTCTTAGTTTCAAGTCAACTTCAGGAATTGCTAATGAATCTTGAGTAGCATTTCCGTCTCTATCCTCAAAATCACCTCTTGATGATTCTGTATTAGATACGATTGGTTTAACGGTTAATGAACCAGTAGTTTTTAGTCCTAGTACACCATCACTATCTTGTAGAATAGTTGTAAATGTACCTGGATTTGTATCATCACCAGTAATGCTTCTGTACTGACCGCCTTTATACTCAGAAACGGTAGCATCGAAATCACCACCTACAGATACTTCCCAACCTCTAACAGCTGCTGTATCAACTGGACCAGTAACTGCTGCCGATACTTTTATTAATCCTGAACCTGAATTATCAGAGTCATAATTAATATCAGCCATCGATGCTGCTGAACCAGTAACATTTAGTGTTTGAGCTGAGCCTGTTCCTACGGTATATCCGTATTTACCTGTTCCATAAAATCCTTTATCAGGATATGGTGTAGATGAACCAGATGGTGAAAATGGACCAGTGTTACCATGAATTGAATCACCTTGTGTAAATCCACCTCTTGTTTTTCCGTGTTGGAAATCAAGATAGAATACAAGACCAGATGGTAAATTCATAGGCTGTACTGATACAAATTCTTGAGCTGCAATTTCACCAAAAATTCTTCGAACTAGTGGTAGAGCAACTCCTGACCATTCTTCGTCACCTTTATAGTTTCCGCCAGCACTTCCTGCAGAAGGACTTGTTTTCGAAAACTCATTAATTAATTGCTTTGCCTGATTTTCAAGCAAAGTAGCCATACTAGAACGCTGAAACTCTTCATTCAAACCATCAAGTAAGCCAGTTTTTTCCCATTTAGTAACGAGACCCTTAGCTTCTGCTTGTTGCTTTTTCATCGGAGAGGCGTCTAATAAAGCTTCATTTATGTAGTTTGACATTTATTTTCTCCTAATCTCTAATCAAACCTGCTAGTTTTCTAAACCTGTTAGCAACAACATTTTCTTCAGTAATCACTTTCTGAGATTTCTTAGAAGGTTTTGTTGATGCTATAGGAGCACTAGCAACTTCTTTTAAAGATTTTCGTTTAGGTATTCCGTTATTTTCGTTGAGTTGCTCAGCGACCGTCGAGAATACGAGTTTAATTTCACGAGTAGTTTGGGCTCTATCAAAATTTTCGACTATTTTTAATTTTTGATTGTTGTCCAAACTATACTCTTTAAATAGTTTGTTTGTATAAAGCAATTTAGCATTTAGAATATTAACTTCGTGAAGTTTGTCTTTCAAGAAATGTACAGCTTCTTTATACTCAGCTAATTCATTCACAGAATTATTAGCTATGTGATAAAGTGCTTCTACTTCTTCAGCAGTCAAATCTTCAGTACCATCCTCATCTATTTCAGACTCGTCAAGTTCATACTCTTCTTCAACTTCTTGTTCTTGTTGAATCGGAGCTTGAGCTTGAGGCTGAGCTTGTGGTTGTGGTTGTCTTTGAGCTTCTCTAACAACTGGTTTTTCTTCTGCATCAATTTCTTCTTCAAGTTCTTTGATTACAGAATCCAAATCAAGATTACTCTGTTTACCTTCCCAAACACCGTCACCTTCAGGGTCGTCTAACATTCCACCTGTACCTGCTCCGATAATACCACCGAGAGGTCCACCCACCATATAGCCTAAGCCACTGGCAGCTGCTGGAATAACAAATCCTTCTTCAACATCTGTTTCGTCTGGTACACCATCACCATCTAAATCATCTACAGGAAGTTCATCATCTACAGGAACTTCACCGTCCACTGCAGGTACATCGTCTACAGGAATATCATCTACAGGAATATCATCTACAGGAACTTCGTCACTCGGTAGTTCTTCACCTGTTTCATCATCGATTCCGTCACCATCTACATCATCTTCTTGTAGTTTTGCTGATAGCATTGATTTTAGTTGAGGAGTGAATGCTTCTTCTAAAGCTGCTTTCGCATTTTGTAAAGCTGTTTCACGAACCGCTTTAGCATCTGCTATTGCTTCTTTCAATAAATCACTCATTGATTTTCTCCATTATATTTTATTTTGGAATAAGTTTATTAGGAAACTTAATAATGTTAAGTTATATTTAGACACCGTATAAGGTTACAGACGGTGTATTATAGTTTGTGTATATAAATATATAATTTTTTAAAAAAATTAATAATTTTTAATATTTTTTTTCAACTTTTTGTATAGCATATTTATTTCTTAATTTTGCCATATTCTTTTTTTCTCTACGAATTTTTGAAGGTTTTTCATAGTATTCTTTTTTTCTTAAATCTAAAAAAAGATTACTTTCTTTTACTTTCTTTTTAAGAACTTTTAAAGCTCCTTCTACATTGTTGTTAAAAACCGTTACTGATAACCCTGTCGCTTTGTCTTTAGGTCTTTTCCTAAAGTTCTTTCTTCTTTTCATTTATACCTCATTTTATTTATTTTTTGTATGGTCAAACCATCCCTTGTCATCTAATCCTAAATTGTATTTTTTATCAAAGTCTATAACTTGTTGTGTTGTTAAAGAATCTGCTGGAGTATATTCAGCCGTTGCTCTTGAATCTATATTTAACCAATCATCAGGTTGCCCAAATTCACTTTTATCAATCTTTCCATAAAATCTTTTACCTTCTGGTCTATCTACTTGAATAATGTTAGCTCCTCCATAAAGAGGCTCAGGACTTCCCCATCGTTTTTCAGAATCAAATTGTTTTTTACCTCTAGCATCCCATTGATATTTTCCTACATCTCTATGAGGTAAAGTTAATTTCTTATTATTTACAAAATCATCTTGAGGGATAGTAAAATTATTTTTGTCCACGGCTATTTTCGTTTTATAGTCTGGTTTCCAAGTCGGATGTTGCATTTTAAATGTCTTCTTTTTGAAATCAGGAAAAGAAAAATTATCTTGAGGATAATCATACATCCAATTATCATATTGTTTTTCAGTAATAGTTTGATAATTTTCTTTTAATTGTTGAATATGGCGTTTAGTTATTTTCACTTTTTATTCCCGCTAATTGTAATTGTCGACTATCACTATATTTACTTTCTTTAATTACTTTTTTATTTTTAGATTTTTTACTTTCAGCTGTAAATGGATTTTTAAATCCTACAGAAGTAAAATCTATATCTTTAAAATCCATAGGAGTAAAGTCTTCAGGGGGTGTCCAATCAAATCTACCGAATTTGTCTGTATGAACGGTGGCACCTCTATTTCTTAAATTATTTAAAGCTAACTCACCAGAATCTTTATATTTGTTATAAAGATTTAGATTCGTATCAGAATATAGATTTTTAGTATCAAGATTAGATAAGTCTGAATAATCAGTATCTTTAAATTGTATTGTCGCATCACCTTTGTCACCTCTTAATACATTTTTCTTTACCATTGTATGAACATTTTTGTTATCTGGATTAAAAAGTCTATGTGTAATTGTTGAACCACCATCGTGCCTTAATGTATCACTAACGGTAGTACCAGGTTGAAATTCATAATCAGGATAAAGATTTTTACCGTAGCTACCAAATTCACCAGCTACTTGACGAGAATGGTCTGTATCTTTCCCACGAAGATGATATTTACTTTCATAATCTTCTTCATTTAAATTTCCTTCACCATAGTACCATTTGGTACCTTGAGCCTTATTGACAGCTTTATAAGGGTCCTTGTAATTTTTGACAGCTTTAACAACATCTGTGACATCTGGTTGATTTGGGTTCATCATATTAGGGTTTAAAACCTTATCTGCTACGCGTAATGGATGTGGACTATAACCAGCTGGTTTAGCTCGTTTTTCCTCTAAAGCTTTAGAATTATTTTGTTTCAAAAACTCTTTAGCTAAATATCTTTCTCTTCCATAATTTACACCTTCTCTTTTTCTTCGTATAGAAGCTGGCATTGTATCATAATCTTCTGAAAGATTATTGTTAACAAACCATGTTACTCTTTTAGCATCATTGATATAAGTCTTCTTATATTTATTTTCTTCAAGATGATTCATCCATTTTCTAACTTCTTTAACGGTAAACTTTTTATTTACCATATCTTTTCTGATTTCATTTAAAGATTTTGTAATATCGTTTAATTCAAATGCTTCTTCTGTCTTTTTTTTCTTTTTATCTTTACCGAGAATAGTTTTTTTACCTGTTACTATATCTTTAACTTTAGTATAACCGGCCATAATTGATTGAGGTGGAACTGGTAATCCAAACATACTCGGACCACCATATATTCTTTCTTCAAGTTCATTAGCTTCATCAATTGGTTTATCTTCCCAACCTTTTTTTCTAGCCGCATCATCATCTTCATCATCATCATCTTTACTCAGTAAAGCTCCAGCTGCAGCTCCATACATAGCCATATTTCCAGGTTTTGTGAAGTCCTTAATTTTTTGAACGGTAGCTAATCTCTTTTCTAAATCACCACCTTTCGGTGTACCGTATTTAATAAACTTATCTGTATCTGATAAATTTTCATCACCTGGTTCAAGTTCAAATGCCTCTGGGTCCCAAGCAGCTTTAGTATCAGCTGTAGCGGGTACATTAGGTTCAAAAGTATATTTTGTCGCCATACTTTTACCTATATCACCTTGAGCACCTTGACCTAATATATATCCAAGAAGAGCACCCCCTCCAGCACCTACGAGTGGACTCCATTCTTCAAGTCTTTCTTCTCCCAATCCTTCTGAAAATACTTTATGAGTAGAATCCATAATTTCAGTTACAATAACAATATCTGATTCAGTTGAGCTCATTTCTTGATTTTCTCTAATTGGTATGTTTTGATAATGTTCAGTTCCATTAATGATATCAAGAGCTTTTTGACCCATCGCTGCTAATGGAGCCATTTCATCTAATGTCATTTTATTAATTCTTTGATAAGATTCAAATGGAATTTCTAGTTGTTCACCTGATTCACCCGCCGCTGCAGCTTGAGCTTCTTTCTTTTTCTTCCATGCCTTATATTTTTCCCATTCTTTTTTACTTAATTTAATACCTTCTTTTCCTTTAGCTACTGCCCACTTTCCAGCCGCCTTAACATTTTTTTTACCTTTTTTAGCTGATTTTCCTGTTTGATATTTAAGATTTCGCATCGCTTGAGCTTTAGTTTTCTTCAAATCACCTTTATTTTTTAGTGCCATAGCTCCTAACGCCCCTAAACCACCAACAGCTACCATTGGACCATAATCTGTTACTATATCTTTACCTGTTTTGAAAATATACTGAACGGCGTCTTTACCTTTATCGACCATCCATTCACCCACTTTTGGAACTCCATACCACCCAGCAGTTACGATTGATGGCCATTTTAATAATTTTCCAGTTCCAGCTGCTCCTGACATAACCCATGGTGGTACATCACCATGCTTAAGCCACCATTTGATTCCTTTATTCTTCGCACTCTCATTTAATTTAGTAATAGTAGTATCTTTTATATACTTTCTAAATTCTTTATCTTCTTTTAGAGCATGAGTTGTGAGAGCTCTCATTGTAGCAGTTCTCTCAGATATTACTTCACCCAATCGTATACAATAATCACCTAAGTAAGCTAATTGCCTAACTTCGTTAATTTCAATTTGTTCTAATAAAAGTTCACCATATGACTCTTTTACTAAATCTTTAAGCTCATTCTTCGATAGCTTCATTCTCATCCTCCTCTACGAGTTGTGCCTCACTTAGACAGCCACGAGAAACGGCTGTGTGAGCGTCTTCAATTAATTTTACTTCCGATACTGGAATTGGAAATTCATCTTGATTAAATTGTTCCATAAATACTTCCATAAAACCTTTAACTAATGATGTTCCTCCACCAATTACAATTGGAACTGAGTCTTGAAATTGAGGAACTTTTTCGGCATTTTCAAACTGATGTTTTAAATTTGTTAATAAATAATTTACTAATGCACCATAATAAGAACGAAGTGCTATCAATACATTAGCTTCTGATGAATCTTCTTCATAAATATTACTCATCTGTGATTTTGTTAAATCTAATGTTGATGAATTTTCTTTTGTAGCAGTTACTTTAGCGACAGGAACACCTGTATCAGCTGATGTATTTTGGTCAACCCAATCACCACCTCTTGATACAGAAAATGATAATGCTGTCATTCCAGCATACATTACAGCTATATTACACATACCCGCTCCCATTGATATTGCTATTCCTGTTAAATTATTATCTACTAATCCTTCATAACCAATAGCTACTGCTTCTTCAATTTTTTTAGCTTTATATCCAGCACCTTCAATAATTGTTCCTAATACATCTTCGTGATACGAAACTTCTCTCTCTACATCAATTGGTTTTGAAGGTACACAATAAACACAAGTTTCTTTACCTTTAGGTTTACCTAATAATTCATTTATAATTGTAGATAAAACTGGTAATGCATCTTTTTCTTGTGGGTTTAAAAGTCCACTTTTCATAGGTCTTTTTAATTCTGCCTTTGAAAATATCTGTGCATAATTAAATGCGTGTTGTCCAACGATATGTATTTTACCTGCCTTCTCTACATAAGGTATTTTTTGTCTTTTTAACATTCTTTTAACGGTTGCGATATCACCATCTACGGTTAAAAAAGCATTTCTTTGTTTTTTAATACTATCTTCTGTCGCCGCTATATAATATGATGTACCACAATCTAAACCTTTGGCCATAACTTACCTCACTCTTACTCTATTTTTCATTAATAATGATACTAATTTATCTAAATATTTTACATCTACATCAATTAATATTGAACCCTGTTTACCGACACCAACATCAAAATGTTTTCCAGGTTTCAATTTTAATAATTTTAAAATTTTTTCTACTTTCTTTTTATCCATTCTATGAACTTCTAATTGTCTTCTTTTTCCTTCAGATAGTATTTTCTCTGTAGTTTCTATAATCAGTTCTTTTAATATATTTCTAGTTAATTTCATTTTCCTCTTAATTTTCTCAATTTATTTTTTTGAGTTTTTACTTTACCTTTTTTCACTTCATCTAATTTAACTTTAGATTTATCTGGTTTGTCTATAAATATGTTTTTATCAACTTTTACATCAATTACACCTAAATCTTTCTTAGATGTTTGTTCAACTGAACCTACTTGTTTTTCTATTATTTGAGTCTGTGGTGTAATCACTTTTGATTCAAATTTAAAGTTCTTACTCACAAACTCTAATAATAACCTTACTGCAAGATAAACTTGCCAAATGACAAAACTATATATAACTAAGTGTTCAATGTGATGAACAATTTCATAAAACAATTTATCAGACATTCATTTACCACTTTTTAGTAATCTTACCAACTGCTTGATGTGTTACAATACCAGCACCTTTAATATCTGCTAATCTTTTAGTAGGTTTAGCAGCTGCTACTGATTCTTTTGTAATACCAGCTAATCTAAGTAATTTAGCATCTGCTGATTCTTCAACATTATTTTCAGACTCTTTATTTAAAGATTCTTGATATGTATTTACCGCTTCATCAATATCACTATACATACTTTCTCCATATTGTTGTATTATTTCAGGGTCTGCTGGAAGTGTCTCGTCTGGTGCCCAATTTCTTTTCGCGTACTCAGCTGCTCTTTCTTCACTACCAAGTGGGAAATCTTTGATGTATGTTTTATCATCTTGATTCCTCATATTATCTAACCAGTTCTGAAGTGAAGAATGTGGTGGTTTCATTGGTAATTTTGCTATTATATGTGCTGGTAAGCCCTCTTCTATATCTCCACTCTCACCCATATTTGCTTTAATAGCTTTATCTTTTAAATCAAGATACTCTTCTGAATCAGGTTCATCTATACCATCTTTATCCCAATCTTTACCCGTATCTTCTTGCATTACATGCTCATCAATATCGTAATAACGACCTAGTACATTTCCTATATCTTCATATAGACCTTGTAATCGTTGATTAAGACTATGAGCTTCTGTTGCAGTTTTCTTAAATTCTTTAACACTACCTTTAAGATAATTCATATTTTTATTTACTGAAACTTTATCAAACCAATCTCCTTGTTCACCGAGAATATGAGTATGAGCTGATTCTGCAACTTTGGAAAGTTCTTCTGCGATTTCCATTATATTATTATTGTTAAAGAGTGATTGTCCGACTTTACCATAGTTTTTAACACCTTCAATTACTTCGTGTTTATTTACTTGAGGCTGTTCGTCAAAGACTTCACTCAGTATGTTTTTTAGTTTTGTCATTTGTTTTCTCCTGCTTTGGCTAAGCCACTGCTTATATTGTTTGGAGCTCCATCTATATCAAGAGTAGAACTTCCTTTTCCTAAATTTATTAATCCGGTACCATTAGCTAATCCTGTACCCGGTACTGGTAATGGTCCACCATCTATATTTAAATCTGAACCTTCTTCTGTTAAATGTTCTAAACCTTTTCCATTCGCTAATCCAGTAGTAGCTGATAAAGATTCATCAATGTTAAGTTCTGAACCTTGATTAGTAACAGACGCTAATCCTTTACCTTCAGCTAAACCATTAGAACTTTTAGTGTCCTGTGGTTGAAAAATTGATGTCATATCTTCTAAAGCCATTTTATTCTCCTATATATTATATAAATATTAAAAAAATATTAATTTAACAATAATTCCTGTTAAAGCCGTATAAGCTATCCACATAGCTTGGTTTATTGTCTGTTTCCATCGTACTAATGCTTTAAACTCATCAGCGTCAATTTCTTTTCTCCAATAAGTATTTTTATTTACTCTTACGATTAGACCATCTTCAGGGTCTAATAGAATCTCTTTAATTTCTTTTACCGTCTCGTGTATTTCATCAAGTTGACCATTTGTCATATTTGATTCAATACATTCTAATCTTTGTAATATATCTTTATTAGTAGCCATTATATCATTTTTCTGACCATTTTAGTCCAAGTTATTTTCATCCAATGAGTAAACTTACCTACTATCCCAACATATTTACTACCAATTTCATTGGCTTCTTTTTTCAAACCTTGACTATTTAAAAAGTTTTTATATAACATAATGTGTTTATGCATATTCTCTTCTGCTTTATAAATATTTTTTATAAATTTTTTATGTTGTGGTGAAGCTCCTACTTCATTAAGTATGTTTTTATTCACCGAAATATTTTCTCGTACCTTATATGCCTGTAAATCATCATCAGAAACATTTGACCATTGATTTAAGCCGTGATTCCAATATAACTTTACTCCATCTCTGGTTACCATTATTTGACTACTAGGTTTTTTATTCTTTATTAATGATGTAGGTATATTTTTTGTTCCGACTAATTGACCATCAATATAAACGGGAGCCGTGTTATCTGCAAGGTCTGTTCCAATGCTTCCTACTTTAGTTCCTAAAGCAGTTGATGTTGTATCTGTCGCTTTATCAATTGGTTTAATTATTCCGGCCTGTTTTAATCCATACAACCCAGCTGCTCCTCCCACTAACCATGGAAGTGCTTTCTGTAAAGTAGATTTTTCTTTTTTCTTTTTATCTTCTGTTAATAATGTTTTTAAATTAATCATGGTCTTGGTTTCCCCTTCTTACCACCGAAGTATTGTCTAAATCGGTTCATTATTTTATCTCTATCTAAAATACCTTTTAAAAATCTTATTTCAAAAGGATATGCTCGTGATACATCACCTGTTTGTAATCCTCTAACTATATCAAAATAATCGATTACACCTCGTTTAGCCAATGTCATCCAATCTTTTATAATTTTATATTGAGCCTTTCTTAAAATCTTAGCATATTCTCTTACACTTTTATCCATTATAACTTGTGCTTCTTTTGAAGAAAATTTTGGTAATTGTCTAGCTGACATACCAAAATCTTCGTTTAATATTTTTTTAAGTTTAATCATTTATGTCAATCTATGTCTTTTAGCAGCTGCTATAATATTACCTAATTCTTTTCTACTTAATACAACTCTATGTCTACCGGATATAATAACAATATCATTACCATGCCACATCAAATCAGCATTAGCTGATAATCTAAATTTTCCACCTTCATTAAGTTTTTCTTCATTTACTGATTCATTTCTTCCTCTTTTTTGCATTAAATCTTGTAATTCTTTTTTACCTGACTCTATAGCACTTCTCCATCCTTCTCTATCATCATCTGTTTCTGCTTTGTCGTATTGTTTTATATAATATTGAATATCTCTTTGTATTGATTTTATATCTTTTGATGTAACTCGCTTGCTTTCATTATATGCCCAAAGTTCATCATTAGTATTACGCACATTAATGTGAGGAGTATCAAAACCATCTAAATCTTTTTCTTGACCAGGATAATCAAAAGTGTTTCCCATAGCTCTGGCCTTTTTCAGTTCCGTACCAGCATGGGTTCCAAGTGCACTTAGTGCATCGGAATCGTAAGTTGTATCTGGTTCATCTTCACCTGTCAATGCATTAACTCCCGCATCCCATACTACATTACCTGCCACATATTTAGGAAGGTGTTTCAAACCCTTTATTATAGAAGGTCCAAATCGACTGCTGAGGTTGATTACTGCACTCGCATATTCATTTAATTCAATTTCTTCTTTAATAATCTGTTCTAATTTTGATTTAGTTATTTTCATGCGTATTTTCCATATTTATTTTTCGGAGGTCTCATTTTTACCATTTTTTCTACTTTTTTCAAAATTTTAAGATAAACTTTTTTAAAAGTGATTAAATTCTTTTTATAAGCTGTTAATAATATATCAGCATCTTTGTCTAATCCCATTGCTCTTAACCATTCATATAAATCCAACATTGCCGCGTGATATTGTTTATTTGTTTTTTCAACATTAGTTAATAATTTTTTCAACTCCATTGAACGATTAGGAACACCCTCAGTAATACGATTACCCGTAGGTTGATAATTATCTTGTTGTCGTTGTCTTCGTTTTCTATCTCTTATTTTTTTATATAACTTAGCTGCTCCTAACGCTAGAGCTCCACCAGCTGCTATTTTTAACCACGGTATACCAGCAGTTTTTTGTCCAGGTACATTACTAACATTACTAAGTTTATTAGTTAAAGCTAATCTGTCTTCTAAATTTTGTTGAGATACTGATTTAAAAAGTTTATTTTCAGGGTCTGCCATTTGTTTATCTACATACTGATTCCACATTCTATCTTGTAGAGTCTTTTCAGGTCTTTTATATTGACCTCCACCATATAGATAATCTAGTTCTTTTTGTCTCTTCACAAAATCATTTGAAGCTGGTAATTTAAGTCCAACTGAAGAAGGTTTAGGTGTTAATGTCTCATTATCTTCTGTATCTATAGCACCCAAATCTGTAAAATCACCTTGTTCTAAACCATCTAAATTGTCATCTTGATTAATATCAAAAGACACTTCATCATCTAGACCATACATAGTGTGTAAACCACCACTAGTATCAAGTTCATCAACTCTAAACGGAGGATTGTCTTTAGCTGTATAAACTTTACCTAATTTCATAGCTATTTCATTTAAGAAGTTTTTTTCTTTTGACATTATATTTCTCGCTTAACTCTCATTACATATTGTTGTAATTCTTGTTTAGAAATACCTAAAGCTTTTATTATAGCAAACAATATAGCTATTCGTTTCATTTTATTTAAATTAGCTTCTTGTACAGCAGAAACAAATTTACCCATCCATCTTTTTACTTGAGCGGGTATTGTTACTTTCGTATAATCAGCTTCATTTATTTTTTCAGCGTTAGTACTTTCGTGTGCTTTTTTATAATCAGCCATAGTTGGTAATGGTTCTCCAAACTTTCTATTTTCCCAAGTTGATTCATTTAATCTATGACCACCTATTTTTTTAAACATTTCTTTCAGTGGTTGTTTTTTCATTTATTTTCTCCTAAAATCTTTTTCTAGTTAGATATGGTGCAGCTTTTTTAAACCAATTCCAAATTTGAGAACCGTCACTTGCATCTAATCCTGGATGAGCTGTCGTATCTGTTGTGTCCTCACCACTACTGATTGTATCGTTTACTGAAACGAAATTTCCAAATTCGTCTTTTTCTGTATTTGGATGTAATCCGTAATCTGTTTTTATAGTTTCTACTTCGTCACCTGATAAACCTGATACATCTAAGTCGTCTTGTCCGGGGTCTCCAGCCAATTTAGCAGCTAGAGCTCCTGAACCAGCTAAGTTAGGTTTAGGTGTTAATGCATCCCTTACATAAGGTCCTACGATGTGGGGAATTAGAGTTGCCACTTCTTGTATAATAGGTACGGTTAATTCTGCTCTCATATCAGCTTCTTTAACATTTGATTCTGTTATCATACCTTCTCGTAACATATGATTCTGTAACGCTGTTAATGTCGAATAAACAATTGTTTCAAAAATAATTTGTTCATTCGTCGGTTTTAGTGCTTTTTGTTTTTTCATGGTTTTACCCTCCGTTTAATAAATTTTTTATTTCATTTCTCTTAATAATTTATGCATTCGAATTTGATATTCAATTACATATTTTTTATATAAAGTCATCGCCTGTTTAGCTTTATTTCTATCTATTTTATTAAATTCTCTTGATACAGAAAAATTATTTTTTCTTATCCCTTTTAAAGAATTATCTAATTCTTTTTTTAATTTTTTTACAACTGCTGGTTTAACTTCTTCAGTAATTTGTTTACTTTCACCATAAAGATAGTGAGGTGAAGTTTCGTCATAATAACCTAACGCGTCTCCTGCGTCAAAATAACGCTCTGCTGCCGCTCGTGCGATATGTCTATGTTCAGGGTCAACCTCATATTCCCAATCTGATGGATGACCGTCTCCAAATTTCAATCTTATATCGTTTCGTAGTTTTTCATAATATTCTCTTTTTTCTTCTTCTGTTTTAGGTTGAAACTTGTCACTCGCTTTTTTATTTACTCTTGCTAATTTATCCCAAACTGGAGAGTCATCGGGTATATGAGAAATTTTTCCCCACTCCTCATTTAATAATATGTCTTTTAATTTAATCATTTGCTCATTTGTTCTTTAGATGGAATAAATGGAAACAATTTACCCGCTACATTTACTGCATTAGCACCTAAAGCTGCCATTATACTAGCTACTTGTGAGTTGTCAATCTTTCCAGATTTAATAGCATTCACTAAATCTTTTTGTATTCTACCACTCTTAGCTAAATAATGACCTGTATGAGCTAAAGCATCATTATATTTCGCTGCTGTTTTTGCTTTCCCGTGTCTATGACCGAGATAACCCGCTGCTCCCGCTGTAGCTAAATAAGGTAACATTTTTTGAAAAGTAGACTTTTCTTCTTCTTCTTCATCTGGTAGTTGAGCATAAGCAACTTCTTGTTCTCTTATTACTGATTCTTCTTGTTTTTTCTTTTTCTTTTTATCTACTAAAGCTTTTGTTAATAATCCAGCTCCACCTATTAATGCTAATGGAGCAACTGCTTTACCCACATTTATTCCAGCTTGAGTGGCTTTATTAAGTGGTGCATCTCCAAAAGTATCTGTTGTATTTAATTTTATTTCTGGTTTATCATTTTTATAAGTTGTATCTCCTGTATTAGTAGGTTCCGTATTAGTAGGAGTATATAAACCCGCATATTTATCTTTAGTATAGTTCGCTCCGTGAGCAGCTGCCCAGGTGCCTGCGTTTTTAGCTGCTTCTATATCTTGAGGAGTACTCTCTTCATCTGAACCAAATACATAATCAAAAGCTTGTGAAGATATTCGGTCACCACTTCCAAGTCCTGCTTTTTCTGCTCCCCAACCGAGAGTTCTATCAGCTACATCAGTCGCGACTACACCCGCGAGTAATTTACCAGCACCCCACAATAAAGGTATCCATGCTATTTCATTAAGTCGCTCTTGCTCTTCTTTAGATTCAGCTAAAGAACATCTTTTTTGAAATAATTCTTGTAAATGCTGTCGTTTGATTTTCATAATTATTTTCCTTTGTTTTTAGTTACTTTATTATAATGGTAACTCTCTTCAGGATTTTCTTTTCTTTTCTTTTCTTTACTTTTATCAATCATATGTTTTGCTAACAATCCTACTCCAGTAGCTCCTGCTCCTACCATTCCAGCTTTTTTCACACTATCCCACATAGCTGCTTCTGCTTCAGGTGTCATACCTGGATGTTCTTTAAAATTTAAATCTACAATCTGACCATCTACAATTTTAGGTGACGCTATATCACCTACATCTCTCTGTACAATTGTATCTCTCCAATTTATATAATTTGGGTTATCACTACCCAATCCTGTTTCAGGGTCTGTTGCAACTTCATATCCCAACCATCCCCAAGGTAATAAACTTATAAGTTTTTTCCCACCTCTTTTTATAGCTTCTTTACCAAAGATGTTAAGGAACTCTTGAAGTTGTTCACGATTTTCGTTTAAATGAAGATTGTCATCAACTACTCTTTTTCTAAAAGATATTTCAATTAAATGATTTTTAGTCACTTTCATCTTATTTTTTCTTCCTCATCCAGTTAGGTCTTAAATCTATACGACCTCCCGTTAATTTATTAAGATTATGTAATGGAGCTCCTAAAGTATATTTACCTTTTTCTATATTTTGTGCTCTTTTATCTAAAGCTGTGTTTACACTAGTCTTAACATTTTTCTTTAGATTTCTTATTTTATCTTGAGCTACATCTATGTTATGGTCTGGATTACCTAAAACAAATTTACCTGCATCTCTTCTATCTTGTCGAATATCACTCCATTTATCAATTGCATCTCCATCGTGTGATGATGGTTTTAAAGATGGACCGTCATCTTCAGGTTTTTCTAAATCTTTATTTATATTATCTAACTCACCATCAAAGTCTGTTGGTGGTGTGACAACAGGTTCATCACTAGGAGGTGTACTTTGATTGATTGTATCATCATATGCTAGATTGTATTTATCATAAAAAGCTCGTCTTTCATCAGTACCTACACCTGGAGCATTAGACCAATCTGGTTTTGATGTATCAACTTCTGGTTGACCTTGAGTACCAAAAACATCAGTTTCTCCATATCCTCCCCAACCATCTTCAGTTCTATCATCATACCAACCTTGTAGGCTTTCTGCTCCTGGTCGAGTATCTACTAAAGAAGACTCTGCATTTGGTCTACCCCATCCGACTACATCAGAATGGTCAGCGTAAGGTCCATAAGGAACTACATCAGAGTGGTCAGCATATTGTCCAAATCCGACTACATCAGAATGGTCAGCATAAGGACCTTCTACTAGTAACTTACCACCATATGCTTCTTTTAATATTAATGTTCTTATTTTATTTTTTAAACTTTCATTCATTTTATGTCCCCTTTGATGTATAGTTGCGTCATCGACTTCAACTTTTATATCACTTTTTCCGGTTAATTTATATCCAAGAACTTCTGATTGTCTTCTTCTATTACTATCAAAAGCTTTTCTTTGTCCAGCTGGAAGAGCTCCTGCGAATCCTTCTGCTTGTTGTTGTGGACTACTTTCTAAATCTTTTTGTTGTTTTTCTAATTCATCTTCATATTTCTTTTTTTCAGCTTCTATCTTTTGATTATATTTTTGAATTTTCTTTTGAAACCTCTGAGTTAATTCTTCGGCTGATATTCCTTCTTCAACTTCTTCATCAAAATTTGGTTTTAAGCTGTCAATGTAACTTTTTCTTACTTCAGGAGTACCAAGCAGCTTAGGATGATTAGGGTCAAATACTCTTGGATTCTTTTCAATCTTAAGGTGTGATAGGTCGAACTCACCGGGAGGGTCGGATACTGGGTTTGGTGCACTT
>CEUI01145611.1_pt1 | contig 15784 bp, 11 predicted proteins | sample 531411 | NCBI WGS metagenome assembly CEUI01 (sample SAMEA2622841, study PRJEB7988) | marine metagenome | isolation source: saline water (ENVO:00002010), including
CAGTGGCTCAAAAAGCTGCTACAGGTATTAATAAACTTAGACCTAGTTTATTGACAGCAGTAATCAAACCTGGCTCTACGTTTGTTCATAATGGCACTAGCGGTCAGATTATTGTAAGAGCAGGAAAAGTATATCATATAAATGCTGATGGTAATGGTGAAAAAGATTTTGAAAATATTCAGAAAGCGATGGAAGATAGAATTGCTTACGAGTACGCTGATGAAAAAGGTTCAGCAGCAGAGAAACGCAAATTTTTAGCCGCGTATAATAAAAGTGCTAAGAACGTAAAATAATAAAGGAGAGATACGATGTCAACATGGAAAAAGGTCGTAGTTGAAAGCGGGTCAAATACCATAGCTCAAAAATCGAGCGGCCTTGCTTCTGGGACATACGACAAAATAACGGTAGATGCTAGTAATAATTTTACTCTAGCTGCTGGTGCAATAAGTGCAGCTAGTCAAATAGGTGATAATGTAATCACTGGTGGCAAACTTGCAGATGCAACTATAACTGCAACCCAAATAGGTACTAATGCAGTAGGTTCTAGTGAACTTGCTGATAACGCAGTAGATACAGAGGCAGTTGCGGATAATGCGATTACACTAGCAAAGATGGCTGGTTTAGAAAAAGGTAAAATAATATATGGCGATAATGATGGTAATCCCGCAGCTTTAACAATAGGTTCTACAGGTCAAGTATTAAAAGTTAATGGTAGTGGTCAAATAGAATGGGCTGCTACATCAGGTCTAACTGAACTGTCCGATGATGCAAGTCCTCAATTGGGTGCTGATTTAGATGTAAACGATAAGTCGTTAGAGGGTTCTGCTTTTAAATTTAGACACGATACTGAATCTGGTGGTTTAAAAGCTGTAGGGCTAAGAGTAGTAATGGGTGGAACAACGGCTTCGAGGGGTGTAAAAATTACATCAGCATCACAAAATGGAGCGCCTACAATAGAAGCTGAGAATAATTCACATACTAGTGATACATCGGCTTGCAGATTAGTTCTAAAAGGTAAAGCTGGTGGTGGAGTTAAACTTGAAGATTTTGACTTCCCTACTGACCACTCATCAAATGCAGGTAAATTCTTAAAATCTGACGGAACTTGGGCTGAAGCTACAGCAGTAGCTGATTTAAATGACTTAGAAACTGTTACTATATCAGGTGCGAGTAGTGGTGATTTTTTACAACACAATGGCAGTGGTTGGGTTAATGTTGCTGCATTAGCGACTTTAAAAACTGAATTCGTAGATATAAATTCTGATAACCATATAGTATTTGGAGATAAAGACCTTAGTGCAAGTAGCACAGAGAATGAAAGTAATTTCCGTACTAATTTCTTTGTAAGTGCTTTCAATGCACTAGATAATTTTAATGAATATACTTTCTTTCATAATGATGGTGTGTCTAATACAGGTGGAAGTTTTCAATATACATCTGATCAAATGGACAGTAATAATAAGACTCCTGGATTATATCTATGGAATAGAGACCATAATAGTAATAATTATACAGAAGGTGATATGGATGAAAATCTTGATCTTCTTCTTAGAATTAGACCAGCTGTTATGTATGGTGGAATAGACCAAAGAGGAGACCATCAAAAAGTTGGTATAGGTAATTATATGGGAGGAGGAAATGATTTAAGAGCTGACCATATACTATTTAATAATTACGGTACTTCTATGTGGGGAAATCTGACTAGAGAGTTTACATCTGGATATGATGCAATTCAATACACTGACAACACTTTTTGGCAGATTGATGATCAGGTAGGAACTACAATGGACTCTGGGGATGACACCACATGGAATTGGAAAGGTATATCTAGCCATGCCAATGGAGAGATGGTTGACGAAAGAGGTGGACCAATTAAAACATGGAAGTCAGTTGGTGCACGAGGTAGTGCTGTTGCTACAGGTGATGGAAGAGGTGCTTTTCATACATATAATGTAATGTCATCTTCATCTAATGCTAGTGATGGAAGCCATCGATCTACAGGTACTTATGGTATAGGACTTGTTGGGTATAGAGGTATTATAAAAGGTAATAATATTAAAAACTATAATTCTACCGCTAAGGATGGAGACTGGGTTGGTATGAAATTTGGAGTAAAAGGAGCGCAAGGAACCCAACCTGCCCATGTGCATATACCTAATACTAGCGCAAAAACTGAAAATATAGCTGCTTTTAAAGCTGAATTATCAGATACTGCTGCTAATGCTTCAAAAGGACAATTCTCTATTAAGATGAATAGTTTTGGTAATTTAACTACAACCGATACATTCGATACAACTGTTGCTGTATTTAGAGCAAAAGAATCTGATACTAGTTCAAGTCTATATTATCAACCGTCAGTTAGTATAGGTGTTAATGGAGCTGGTCATTTGCAGGTAGAAAACATATGGACTGCAAGTGGTGACAAAGCAATGACAATGACTTCTGGTACAGCAATGCAAGTACATAGACCTGGTGGAATAACTGCTACTCAAATGCTTTTAACTAATGCTAATGGGCTTGTTACTACAAAAGTAGACGCATCTTCAGATATACAAACAGATGGATATTTTCAATCAACAGGTTCTGATACTGCACAAGGTATAAAAAATGCTGATGGTGATATAGTAATAACTTGGAAAAATGACACTACTGTAGATATACCTGGTGACTCTGGTATGACAGATGAAGTATTATTTAGTGTAAATGGTACTGCTCTTACAGTAAAAAATGACGGAGATGTGGGTATTGGTAAGGATCTTAATGTTAGTGGTAATATTACTTATGGTGGTACCGTAACTATTGTTAATTCAACTGACGTAGATACAACTAGTGCATCTTATACTCTTAATTCTGGTGCAACGAATGCAGACAATGCATCTGGGTCTTATTTTGGTGTAGATACTAATGTTACTAATGTCCCTCAACTTAGATGGACTGATGCTCATGATTACGGAACTGGTTGGTCACTAAGACCACATAATAAGACTACTGATTATCATATGGCTGGATTTTTAGCAGCTTCAGGAGCCCCAGGTCAAAATCAAGAAGCGTCAGGTGAGTGTGTATTTTATTATGATACCTTTAGTAAAGATTTGTACATATGTACTAGTGACGTAACAAATAATTAATGAATACTCGTGATTTAATAGTAAGATTGCAGGAGGTCGAAAAAGAAATACTTCGACTTTCTGCAACTACTGAGGATAATGTTGAATCTATGGGTATTCGTTTTACGATAGAAGAAACTGAATTTCTTTTAACGTTGTTATCTAATACTAATATACCTGGTAAATCAACTTTATTGGTAGCGGAGTTATTACAGAAAATTAAGTTAATACATAAAGTATTGCTTGAGAAAGGAGTGGTAGTAAAGTAAATGTCGACATGGAAAAAATTACTTACATCAGGAAATATAGTACCAGGAGATTTAGCTGATCAAGCTGCTTCTGGGAAATATTTAACAGTAGATAGTGGAGCATTCTCTTGGGAAACCCCTCCAGATAACAATGATGATGTATCTGTATCAGAGGTTAATTTAAGAACTACATTAGCAACAATTACAGAGGATGTTCAGATTGGTGACGCAGATGATGTAACTACTTCTACACAAGGTGATTTAAGAGTTAAAGAAGATTTTATTTTAGATAAATCATTGTCTATACAAACAGCTGCCAGTGCTATAGGGAGTGGTAATATTGGTAGTACTATTGCAGTTAATTGGGGTAATGCTATTAAACGAAGATTACAATGTGACTCTGGAGTAGGTGGAGCTACTACTGTGACATTTACTGACCCAAGAGGTAGTTGTAATTTAATACTTGTTGTAAAACAAAACGATACAGGATATACAATAACATGGCCTGCAAATGTGAAATGGGCAGGTGGTGAAGCACCTACATTATCTACAGCAACTAATAGTATAGATATAGTAAGCTTTTATTATGATTCAGTAGATGATGTTTATTATGGTCAAATAGCGAAGAATTTCTCATGATGAAACCTATTAACAGAACAACAATGCAGGTTGCTGAAAATCAATATAGAGTTTTCAGTAAAGGTGGTCCTATTTATTATAAAAACTCTGATGGAAAATTAAATCCTATAGACCTTTCCTTTGAAGACACTTCGTCTAAAATAGGCAATATATCTCTAATGAAAAGAAATATAGTAAGCGTTGGAAAAAGAAAAGGAGATAATCCTTACAAAGTGGTAGGTATTAGACCTGATAATAATCAGTCTGGTGAAAAACAAATTGAGTTTAGCTTAATTAATGTAGAATTAGATGGTGAAAAACAAGATTTCAATGTTGAAAATGATTTAGATATTAAGGCTACACATTCTTATGTTAGGCAATTAGTTAAAACAAATAAAAGTTTTTCTGATTATAAGGTTGAATTTGATTTACATTTGACTGGAGTAAATATTGAAAATAAAAAGTATAGCAAAGAGCTTAATTTGTTTGACCATACATATACATTAAATAATCATGGGGAAGGATTAGGACATCGAATATTTAATGATGTATACACTAATAATTATAAAAAAACTTCTGATAGTGGATTACCTCATATAGACATTAATATTGGTAAAATCACAAATGATTTTTATGTATTTGGTGGCAAGAAGGATGAATTTAAGGTCTATCCTAAGGTTAGTGGTCAAGATATGTATGATAACGGTGGTAGTATGTATCTTAACGGATGTCTAGTTATCTCTGCTAAAATGCATAATTTTGACTCTAGTGATCCAGAAGAAATAATGGTCAATCAGTTTGCTAAAATATTAGGTGCTACTATAGAGAATGATGATGGATTTGGTAGATATTTCATTAAAAATGGTAAAAAGGTAGGTGGTTATTACATGTATGAGAACGTATTCTTAGCTTGTATAAATACAAAGAAAATACCAGACTCTATAAAAGATAACTTTAAATTTAAAGATTTTAATTCTACAACGTATACATTATTGAAATTAGATACACTGGAAGAGAAGATAAATGAAGTGTTTCTATCTATACCCAAAGTTTTAGTAAATAAGGATTATTATGAACCCCATGAAAATGGTTCCTTTGAAATTAAGATTAAGAATGAATCTTTTTATATATCATTACCCATATTATTTAATGACAATGGTGATATAATAGACTCTGCAACTAATCATACATTAACTAAAATATCAGACGATTTATATAGATATACAAAATATTTTTCATTAACAGGTGTATTGTCACCTAATGCTATTAAATATATTGATACTAATGTAAACTTAAGTCACGATGATTTAATGGTATACAGATCAATACCAGCATGGGGAGGAAGTTCATCTCAAGTCAAGACGGCAGCTAATTTAACTGCTATGCGTCATGCAACGTCTGGGACTAGTGGTACTAATTTAAATGATAATTATATGCAAGTCTCAGCTGGTGATTATGGTTTAAAACAATCTGGGAAAGTATCTAGTTATAGATGGCTTATATATCAAAAACATTATGCATTCGATTCTTCAGGTGTAACAGATACAATTACAGATGCTAAATTATCTTTACATGGAACTTACTATATAGATCCCACAACAACTGATAATTGTGGAAATACTGTATCTACTGAATATCCTAATATCCCGTTAAGGTGTTTAAAATCTAACCATAATACAACAGCAGCAAGTAGTAATTGGAATGCATTCGTTGGTCATGATAATTATTGGGTAGCATTAGATTTATGCACTGAATACTCTGATAGTTATGATTTTGATGCTCCAGATGATTCTCCGAGCAATAGTTACAGTACTGATGATGGGGAAAGACAGGATATACCTTTAAACTCTGCAGCAAAAACAGATTTTAAAGATGATGATACATTTAAATTAGCCATCATTGATAATGATCAATATTATGGTAGTGTAAATAGTTGTTATGCTAAGACAGCGACTGGTTCATACTATGCTAGGATAGCTACTAATAAACACTCAACAGCAAGTTATAGACCGTATATGATTATTACTACACAAGCAGCAACGACTCCAGAAGATAACGCAATATTTTTTGGAACAACTTTTTAAGGAGAATAGATGGCAGACACATTGAAAACAGCAGTAGTTGGAATTGGCGGAAGTGCAATACATTGGACTCAATGGGTTCCGCCTTTATTTAGTGCTTTAGCAGCACTCGCAACTTTAGTTTACATGTTAATTAAAATATATAAGGAGAGTAAATAATGTTAGAATTAATTACATCAAATTGGGAATATGTTTTACTTGCACTATATGTGCTTGAAAAAGGTATTAAATTAAGTCCTTCTAAAAAAGATGATTTGATTTTTGATATGATACTAAAACCGATAGTAGATAAGTTGAAGAAGTAGTATGGTAGCAAAAGTTATAGTAGGGAAATTATTGAAACTTGTAGCTAAGGGAATGATACCTGAAAAGCTATTAATCAGAATCGTAGTAGCTATAGGCGATTTACTTGTTAAAAGTACTAAAAATAAATTGGATGATAAAGTATGGAAAAAAGTAAAATTGCTGTTGTTAAAAAAACTGTAAAGTATACGGAAATGACTGTTTACTCTGATCTCGTGGTTAAAAATAAAGCTAAAACAAAACTACGAGCCATTGGAGTAAAGGATAGTGATCCAGTATTCGTAAAAAAACCTAGTGTTTGTTCAGAATGTAATAAGAATATAATTATTAATATTGAAGTACTAGGCGCATGTGAAGATGTTTTATTTTGGATGTGCGATGATTGTGAACATATACACCTAAAGATGTCTCATGATTTAACTGAGAAATATTTAGTCAAAGCTAGTGAATATTGGTCTAATCCAAATGATTGGAAGGATATAGAAAAGGAGAATATGGTTTGAAGAAATATATTGTAACTCCAGACAAACATTTTCCACTGCATGATAAGAAGAGTATAAATGTTTTATGTAAAGCAATAGAGATAATCAAACCAGATGGTTATATCGATTTAGGCGATACAGGTGAATGGGCAAGTGTATCTAAATGGAAGTGGAAAAACAAAGCTAAACCAAATTTAGAGTATTATTTACCAGAAGTTATTACAGATGTAGATGATGTTAATAAGGGTATGGATATAATAGATGAGTCTTTAGATAAGGCTAATGTAAAAGAAAAACATTTTACTCAAGGGAATCATGAATTATGGTTAGATTATTTTGTAGAAAGTTATCCATATTTACCTCAATACGGTTGTGAGGTAGCTTTAAACCTAAAAGATAGAGGTTATAAGTTTTATAGAGCAGGATTTGACAGTTGTTTGAAAATAGGTGATTTGAACTTCTATCATGGACATAATTACGGAGGAATGCATCACGCTAATGCTCATTGCAAGAATTTAAAGGAAAGTGTTATGTATGGTCATTTCCATGATATACAAGTATATACTGATAAATCTGGTAGTGGACCAATTTCTGCTTATAGTATAGGGTGTTTGAAAAGTATGGATAGAGAAGACAACGAATTTATTGGAGGAAGACCGATGAATTGGAAGCAGGCATTCGCAATAGTCACTTATTATGGAAAAAACCATTTTGTGGAGATTGTAGAAATAATAGATGGTAAGGCTGTAGTAAATGGAGAATTAATAGGAATATAATGGATATAATTGAATTAATAGAAAAGTTTGGAGTCCCAATATCAATGTGTATTGCATTTGGTTATTTTATATGGAAACAAAATAAGTGGATACAAGATGACTTGAAGAAAGATATGGAAGGTCAAGCTGAAAGATTAGAGAATATTGTTATAGGTCTAATTAATGCTCAAAAAAAATTACAAACTGATTTTGGTAGGGAGTTATCTAGATTAGAAGGTAGTTACAGAAGTTTAACTAATATAATTCAGAAATTAACTGGAAACGGATTGAATAAGAAAAAATGAGTAAAAAAATAAAAGAATTAAGGAACTTTCTAGATGGAGTTACTTCATCTCCTGCATCATCAGATGTACCTGACGAAGCACCTGTTTACGCTAAAAATATTGATAATGGTGATGAAGAAGGTAAATTAAAAGGATCTAAAGGAGATATATCTAAAAAAACATCAGGTTCTAATTGCGTTTTAGCATTTAATTTTGGATACAATGTTCTTAAGGATTATTCAACAAATAGTGGTCGTTATGTGTTTACAGTATACGATGATCAATTAGAAGAAACATTCACTACAGATGAAGGAGGTAGTAGTACTTGGGATTGGTTTAATCAGAAAAACAATATGCTGACTTTAGCTGAGAAAATAAAAACCTCTAAATATGTAGAAGATTGCACACCTCAGCCAGAAATTTGGACAACTGAAGTAGCTGGCGAAACTCCAAGTACCTATGAATTTGAATATACAAATTATGACTTATCTGAGAACTTTGAAATTGGTGAAACTGAGATTACTTTATCAGGTGGATTAGCAAATGACACAGGCGCAAACTCTTGGGCTAGAGTAGGTAGTGTAATAAAGATAGAGTCAGAAGAAATGCGAATTATTGCGAATGATTTCACTGGTGGTAAAATACAAGTAAGTAGAGCGTATAATGATACAACAGAGGTTGGTCATGACGCAAGCGTAAGTGATATAGGTATAGAAGGTATGGCTCACTTCTTTACTTTAGCAGTTACATTTAAATCAGGATTATCTCATGTCACTGCATCATTGCAATTTCTTCAAACTGGGTATACAGGAAGAGAATATGCTTGGATTAGAGATATAAGTGATTATTTAGAGATCAATGGAAGAAATATGGTAATGCTCTCTAGTAGAGATGACGCAGAAACATTTACTAAATCAGATGTAGTAATATACAATCAAGATGATGAATTAACTCCTCCTGAATATAAGATAAAAGTTCTTCGTAATTTTTATGAAGAAGGAGGTGAGCCCTTTGAAATAATTGAACCAGACAATGCGGATGTAATGAGTAATGATTTAGGGTTTCCTGAAAGTATTGCACTATCAAAAGGGCCTAATTCAGTTTATATAGGTACTGGAAGCAGTATCTCATCTAAAAGTCAATGGGTCGGGCAAATAAATCATAAAAGACATGGTGTACCTTATGAAGGGTATTTTGTTGAAGATGCTGAATTATTGTCAATAGATGATGGTCAATCAGTATATTCTCTTGATTATTTGGATTTCCCTGTTTTTAGCGATGAATGGGATGGCACAGGCAATTATCCAGGAACAAGAGGTAAGACTTATTTAAATGCTATGATTGAGGATTCTAGATATTTATATGCTTTAAAGGACACTGAAAATGCTCCAGTTGATTCTTATGGGAAACAATTTAGATCAACGCAAATGCCTTTTATGGTTTCTGCTATAAATTCATCTGAAGTTGCTAGTGCAAATATGTCTGATACGAGTAAACACTCCTCAAATGGTCATTTACCTTATTATCATACAGCTTGGGATGGCAATAATTCCAGTGGAATCACTGGTCATGATACAAATGTATCTTATTCCTGGGTTGCAAGCAAAACAGATGTTGATAAAATTTATTTATATGCAACAATGCTAAGAAATCCAGGTAATAGTGTCACCAATATTAAATATGAATTCCTACAATTAGGATACTTTAATTTAACACACGATATAATAACAGACGGAAAAATCAATTCTATATTAGGAAATGGTAAGCGTATTCAACGTAAACCTAAATCTGGCGCATATATTACAGATTTGTTTGAAAAAGATGGACATCTATATATACTATATGGTCACAAGTCTGGTTTTACATTTGATGAGGAGTATTTATATGTTGTAGATTTAAGTGATCTTAGTAGTGGTTCTAATTTAGCTGGCCAAACAATAAATGCTAGACCCATAACACCTCCAGCACAGAAGGTGGTTAATTATGGTAAAGGAGGAGGAGGTAGAGGTTATGATTTATGGGCTCCTCCAAGCATTTCTAAATTTGAGGGATGGGCTCAAGATCATTGGATTGGACAATGGGGAGCATATGGAGGATATGCCAATAAAATGATATGGAGGAATTGTGACTCTCTAGGATTTCTTCCAAATGGAAAACATTCACTTTATGAAAGAGTAGTTGATAATGCAAGTGTCAATATTGATAGAAACAGCCATTGGTTTACAGCATTTTTTGAGAATGTAGATCATTTTTCAACAAATGAGAAACAGGATATTCCTGGTTATGAATATAGGTACGAAGGTGATAGTAGCAGACAAGCGGGTACTGGAACTAATGGACCTGCTATTGATTCTCAAAAAGGTTTTCTAGATTGTGATTTAGGTTATTCATTTGGATACGACACGTATGTTTGTTACCCTCATAGAAAAGGGTTGATCAATTATGCTAACAGAGATGATATTGGAGTTGTAGCCTTTTTAGATGGGACACAGATTACTTCAGCTATGAAATTCGCTAGGTATAAATCTGAAAGTGTAAAATGGAGCGGGTTAAAGAGGAGACAAAGAGGTTATCAGACTGAACCAGTAGAAAGTGTAAACTGGAGTGAATATGTAGTATTTAATGCACATAAAGAAGGATATGGCATTAGTCAGAGAATATTTGCACCATCTCAGTGTATACCTAAGAGAACTAGTTTTACTAGTAAAGATTATGATGAATTAGTATTTACTAAAGAAAATTATAATGAATTTTTAAGAGGTAACGGAGCTGGAGAAACAAATCCTAATTGGAACACTAACGAAGGTGGCGAAAGTTTTAATCAACAAGGCGATTTTATTCGTTCTCAAATGCTTGGCTATAGATTCGGTACCTTTGCTAATGTAAATGAAGATACTCAAGGAAATAATGATTATTACCCGACAAGTAATCAGGGGAGAAGGCATTTTGTTAATCATAGTATTTTTAGATTATTAGATTCTTCAGTATCTCAAGTAGGGCAATCTGATAATTCATATACTGTTAAAAAGCCAAAAAAATTAAATTCTATTATAGGACTCGGAAAGAATTATCGTAAAGATAAGGCTAGAAATTTAATTGCTACAACAAAAGATAGTGATAGACCTCAGAATGAAACATATATTTCAAGGTGGATATTTGTTCCAAAACCTGGGGAAACTATAAATTCATTATCTGGAGATGTCATAGTAGATGCAGGTTCTACGGCACACTATAATCCATTAAGATTACCTCAATATGGTAACGGTTTAATAGCTTCATTAACTGAAGATTCTTCTGGAGGAACTAGTGATCATATTGTAATTATACCAACTACTGGTGATCAAACAGTTACAACTGGTTGGCTTGAACACAGAGACCAATTATATAATTCAAATGGACCAGATTATACTGATCCCGATTCTGCTAGTGCAAATCATAGTGCATTACAACCATATTTATACAGACATCAGGATGGTTCTTTTGATTTTGGTTTAAGTGTTACATTTAGTGACCAAGAAACTGCTCAAGACGCTGATGGAAATATATTGGATACTGCGTTTATGGCTAATTCTAAGTATAGATGGAAATTAACGTTATTATACGATGGTTTCCAAGAAGGTCCTATGTCAGATTGGTTTTTATCTGGTACAACTGATGCAAACAACTATAAAACAGCACAACTTTCATTAAGAGTATCTAATCCACCAAAAAGAGTTTCTCATATTGTGTTATATAGACAGAATGGAGAATATGATTTTTATAGAATGGTTGAGGAGGTTAGTTTAGCTGAGGGATGGGGACATGACCCAGAAACAGACTCCTGGAGCTATAATATTGTAGATGATGGAACAACAGGTGCAACTTATGAAGCTATTACTGGAATGCCTGAACCATTAAGAGAAACTAATATTAATTACAAATTAAGTACTGTAGCTCAAGGACATTTAATTATAGGTGATTGTTACCATCCTGAAATAAAACAAGGTCAAAACTTTATATTTAAGTCTGAACCAAATGCATTCTCAAACTTTAATTGGAGTAAGAATTTTTGTATACTACCAACAAAACCAACTAACATAACTTGGTGGGCTGGTAAATTGTATGCTTTTGATTTGTCTAACATGTATAGAATAAATCTTGATAACTTAGTGTTAGAAGATACTTTTGAAGGAACTGGTTGTATAGGGCCAGATTCTTCTGTTGTAACAGATATAGGTATGTTTTTCTGCGACTATCAAGGTATGTATTGGCATAATGGTGATAAAGCAGAGAATATTTCTAGAGATATAGTTGCATCTTCACATTATGGAGATGATGCAGATGTTATTCCTCTTGGAGCAGCAACAGATCATAAATTCTTTGCACATAGTTGGCATTATATAAATCATAATATACCTCCTAAGGTTTTATTTAATCCTAGGGTTCAGTCAGTTTATTTCTGTTTTCAAGACAAGCATTCTGATGGTACTATATTTAATGGGGCGTGGGTTTATGGATTAACTCGTAAAAAATGGTCTTTAGTCGATATGCCTACACCTACTGGTGTTTTAACTGGAAACAGGAATGATGTATGGGTTTCTGGGGATAATCAATTATATCAGATTGATGCTAATGATTTTGAAAGGAAAAAGTTTTCATTTTATACAAAAACTTTTGATTTAGGTTTAGCAAGTCAAGATAAAATATTTAATACTATTGATTTAACTTTCAATAATGTCACTGACGCAACAACTTTTTTTAATGATAAAGATGATAATAGTGTTAATAGGGTTACATTTAGTATGGATAATAGCTCTGTAACTATAGATCCTAAGAGAGATTTAAATAAAATCAGGTATAAGCTTACCTCGCAGCATAAAAAGTCTAAAACGATACAAATTTTAATACATAATTCTACTGTGGAGATTGATGCTATATCTATTATATATAGAGCAAGAGGAATTAAGTAATGGCAACAACCCGAGGAGCTGCAAGGAATAGAAATAACTTAGGGTCTTCTAATAAAACTTCGCCTAAAGTTAATGATTCCTCTACTCAAAGAGCTTTAGACCAGGTTTATAAAGAAATAAATGAACTCAAGCAATCGTCTAGTTCTTCAGTTAATTTAAGTATATCTAAGCCAAATGAAGGTAGTGATGGTGATATAAGACTTTATACTCGAACAGCTCCTGATGGTACTACTGGTTTTTATATACAAGGTAAATTTGGAGAACATTGGGCTAGTGGAAGACTGGGTGCTGATATAGTAGACCCAGAATTAGATGCTATACAATCTACTCAAGCTCCTTCTTATGAGTTTGGTAATTCAGGTGCTGAAGGTATAGCAGCTTTTGTAACTTATGAAAATTTAGATGCTAACCATGATGTAGGGACTGGAAGTAGTCAAGTAGCTAAGGGTGATCACGTTCATACGCATTTATCTTTATCTGATATTACTAATAGTGATTACACTCATGCTCAAATTAATACACACATAAATACCGATGAAAAACATAGACTACAAGGGGATATACCCACTACTGCAACAGTTTCCAACACTGCATCACAAGGAGATGATAATACTTGGGCTCGTTCTGATCACGTCCATAAATTAGATACTTCTGTTTCTTATGAATTTACAGCTGCTCAAACAATTAATAATGGAAGCAATCAAGCTCTAACTGTCACTGGTGATGTAGATATTACTGGTGATGTTGATATAGTTGGTAACTTAACTGTCGACTTTGCAGAAGCTGGAGATGGTAACACTGACATAAGTAATAATTTAAATGTAGGAAAAGTTGTTGTTTTAAATGATGATGCCACACAATTAGGTGGAAATACATTTAATGATACCTCAACTACTACTATTTATGGAAAAACTACATTCTATAATAATATTGAACAATACCATCAATTAAGCGCAGGACAACATCATTTAAAAATAGGTCATGATACAAACAAGTATATGGGCATTAATGTTGGAAGTCAAGGTATGACTACTATAAAATCTAAGCAGGGCAATATTACTATGCATCCTCAAGATGCTTTAATTCCTTATGGAGATGAAGAAATAGATTTAGGTATACCTTCTAGAAAGTGGAAATCTTTATATGCTGGAGAATTAGTAGTTGAAAATTTAGTAGCTGAGCATGTTTTAGCTACTATAGGTGGTAGAATACTTGTTGCTCCAACAACTCCATTAATGGAAAGTATGAATACTAGTAGTACTACTTTAAAAGTTAAGCATAATATATTTAATAATGGAGATTTCGTTTTATTTAAATCTGCACCAAATGGTATGCAGCAAACAGAATTTATGAAAGTTGCTTCTTCATCAACTAGTACTGATTTAGGGAATCCTTTTTTAGTTGAAGCTCCTAGCAATACAGCTCAATCTGCAACAGATCAAACTATTACTGCTAGATTGCATTTTACTGTGAATCATGGTTTAAAATCAGGGGATTATATTACTATTACTGATACTGTTAATCATGCAACTCATGATTGGTCTGGAACATATCCAATTGTATTGTTAGATTCTGGAGATACAGATACTTCATCAGATTGGAATGATACACATGAATTTTATGTAGTGGCTCCAGCTATTGATCCTTCAGATTATACAGATACACAATATACTAATAACATATCTGGAAGTGGGCCTCCTTATTCTTATACAGTGTTACGTAATCAAGATAACTCTGGTATAGGTGCTAATTCTTGGACTAAAGGAGATGCTGCAGTAAATGTTGGAGGAACAACAGGCGATGGTTATATAGAACTTACATCGACTCAAACTGTACTTGGTAATCCTGGACCATCTATAACATTATATGAAAGAAAGCCTGAAAATACTCATTATTATAATTCATCAAAGCCAGTTGTTCAGATAGGAGAGTTAAATGGATATGCTGGATATAGTGATGGGTTTGGATTTGTTACGGGTGTGAACTTAACAAATAACCCAGAAGCTATAAGTGATCCTTTTAAAGGCGTTGTAAGTAATAGAGAAGGATTAAAACTATATAATAGTAATATAGAAGTATACGAAGGTTCTAATCAAAGAATTGCAATGGGTACTGACTCTTATAGTAGACCATATTTTGCAGTAGGTGATAATTTAACGCATACAGCTGTAAGTAATACACATATGAGATGGGATAATTCTGTATTTAAATTTGAATATGATAATGCTACTTCTGCATACAAAGTAACACTTAGTGGTACTGATTTAAATATAATAAATAGTGCTTTCTGGGAATCAGAAACAGATATGTATAATGCAATAGATCATTTTGTTCCAAGTGATAGTGTTAACGCTGATGGCTTTTATGTTACTCCTTATTGGATGGGGTTTTATGACCATAGCGAAACTAAATGGCCTATTAAAATTGGTAGAGAAACGACTACTGGTACATCATTTTTATTTGCAGGAGACACATCTGGACAATATATTGAATGGAAAGAATCTGCAGGTACACTGACTGTATCTGGGCAGATTACTGTATTATCTGGCTCTACTATAGATAGCTCTGTAGTTGATACTCATTTAGATGGATATGCAACAGAGTCTTGGGTTGAAAGTCAAAATTACAATACTGGTAGTACAGATGTAGATTGGGCAGATTTAACACCAGATGATTTAACAGATACTATCACAATAGGTGGTGGCTCAATAGAAATTGGAAATACAAGTGGAAGCAGTATACATTCAGCTGGACATCCTTCTTTCGCTAATGAAACAGAAGGTTTTTGGTTAGGTAGAGATGGTAGTAGCTTTAAATTCTTAGTAGCTGATGCAAGTAGTGATAATATGATTAAATTTGACCCTACTCAAACAGAATCTGTAGTTATTAAAGGACAACTTTATGCCGATAGATTGGGCGATGCACAACCTAAGATATGGGATGGTAGTAATTACGTT
>CEUI01020735.1_pt1 | contig 15779 bp, 10 predicted proteins | sample 531411 | NCBI WGS metagenome assembly CEUI01 (sample SAMEA2622841, study PRJEB7988) | marine metagenome | isolation source: saline water (ENVO:00002010), including
TTATTTTTCTTTTTTCTCTTCGGGCTTGTACCCGTTCATAGAACAGAAATGCTCGACCGTTCCGCGACCTTTTTCGCTATTATATATACGTTTCCAATACTCAGCTTGACTCATCACATCTCCAACTTTAGGTAGAGGGGCAGGGTCTCTCCAAAATTTAATCCTACAAAGAGCAATGGCGAATGCCATATTCGTTTTCATTTGAAATTCAAGTTCTAATTTGTCAGCCCTTTGTTCCCATCGAAAACCTACTGTTTTTAATTTCTCAATTAGCAGGGGTCTAAATTGGACGAAATGGTCTAAAATATCTTTAGCCGTCTCTGGTTCTATTTGCCAAAAAGATATTGCAGGATTGCCTTTAGCAGGGCTAGTTATATGCCTATAGGCAGACTCAGCCATACCAACGCGATATATCAAATCAACAGCCTCGTGGCTGTGCATTCCTATCTTGAGCAAAGTATCGGATATTACTTTTTTTATACCAGTAATTTTCTCCATTAGTCTTTCATAATAGCTTCTTTAAGAGTGTCTTCTACAGCTTCCCAAATAGCTGTAAATATTTTTTCTTCAGTCTTCTCGGAAAGCATAGGGATATTTATATCATCATTAATTTTTTTAATTAATTCCCTCTTTCTCTCTTCGTTAAAAAGATAACCTACTACTATTTTCTTAAAACTATCATCTGCCATACTATCTCCTTTTCTTCTTTTTATTTAAAATATGGTTTATTTTGTCCTGCAAACCATTACCGCTTAATTTAGCAATAATATGTACTAAAGCCTCGTATTGTTTTTGCAATCCTCTGTTTTCTATTTGAATTTTTTTTTGCTGGTCTATAAGCTTTATAATAATCCCTTCGAGGCGATTAAATTTGTTATGCAAATCTGCGGTCAAATCATCTTGAATATACTTATTCTGCTTCCAAATAAAATACCCGAACGCCGCAGCAACTACGACAGGGATTCCGAACTGTTCTAATGCTTGAATTATATCCAAGTTAGCACCAGTTATGTAGGGTCAGCATCAGCAGTGTAAGTCATTTTTTCTTTTCTTAAATATATTTCATCTAAAAACATAATATCGCCTGAATTGTTAGCAATCATACCTATTGTAAAATAAGCTCCAACGGCTGTCGCTGTCCAAATAAGAGAATGGGCTTGAACCCACTGCCCTTCAATCATATTAGTAGCGTCAACTCCTATAACATCAGAATACGCATAGTCATTGTTAAACAGCGTAGAGCCTACAGCAACCCAGTAAGCAGTAGGTTCTGCCGTAGACGGTACAGTAGGTATTAGCATTTTAAAGCTAAGTTCATATTCCGTCCCCACAACTAAGCTCAAATTAACAAAAGAAGTTTTATTAGCACCGGTTCCTGCTCCAACCATTTTTACGGAATTATCGCCAGTAGAGCTATAATCGCTTGACTGAGAAATAATGCAATTACAAGACCCGTCAACCGTGTTGTCTCTCCAATCGCCTACGCCACTCCCTATAGTCACAGTAGATGCTGTAGAGAAAGCATCACCTAGTACGTTATCCCCGTAAAGCGTCGGGTCTTTTCTATAAGTTGTCATTATTCTAACTCCTCTTCAGCTTCTCTTAATAACATTTCATAATTTTGCTTAGCATCAAAAAGCTTGCCTTCGTATAACTCTGGCTCTAATTCTTTAAGCCTCTGAAAAGCTTGGTAGTGCAGAAAAGCCTCAGCTTCCTCAGCGTTTGATATTTGAGTAGTTACCTTTCCTTGTGTTTCTTTAAGATATTGAACAAAATCTTTATTATCTAAGTCTTCTGCTTTAAATAAAAAGCTATAATCTCTTTTAGGGTTAAAAAGCCAATCAGTCTCTAGGTTATACGTTTTAATAAATTTATGCGCTGATGTTTCTGCTAACCCTTCTGTAATTAGTTGTACATTTTCCAACATCATATTTTGAACCATCATTCTAACGTCCTCATCAGAGTCTGATTTAGCCCATCTCTTAGAAAGCTTAAGATTTCCATTTTCGTCTAAGTTTAACTCAAGTCGCTCTCTACCATTTTCTCTGATAACGCGACCTTGGTCATCTCTAGCAATATCAAAAATCATATTATTCATTAGCCATATAAAATTATTTTGACCGTTAGCAGCATTTACAAGCCATTTATCTATCCTACTAAGAGGTGCCCCCATTACTGTATTTCTATTTTCTTCAAACTTATCAAACAAATTCAACCTAACAAGCTCGTCGACTATAAGGTTTCTTGCCTGCTGCCAAAAAGCAGGGTCTTCCATAATTTGAGAATACTTTTCAGGCACGTTACCCCAAAAAGCGCCTATTTCAGCAGAGTTCATAGTGTTTAGACCAAAAAGAGACCCAACTCCCTGTTTTTTAAGCACAGGCTCTCCAAACAAATCTAATCTCGGTAAATTAATAGTGTAGTCATTAAAATAGTCCTTACCCATAATTAAATCTGAAATATTATTAAGTTTTTCCCTAGCCTCTTTTTCAGTATAGCCATTATCTTCCATAAAACTTGGAAGCTTTTTTTCTCTTTCTTCGTTAGCATAATTTTTTAAGCCTTCCAGAACGGATGACGCTGTATCTCCCCCAAATACCTCTGCATACCCTCCAAAGAATGTTTTTTCAAATCTACGCCAAAGAATATTAGGGTCTTTTGTAAAAGAATACCTGCTAGGATTCACAAGACTAACATCTCTATATCCTTGTGTTTTATTATTATAGTCTTGACTTTCATAATAATAAGGGTCTATAATAGAGCCATAACTAAGCATCATATTAGGCATTAAAGAACTCCTAAAAGTCTCTAGCCAAAAATCCCACATACTTGTATTTCCGTGAATCAAATCTGAAGCCATATCTATTCCGCCTACAAACGGATTCTCTAAATAAGTGTACGCAAGAGAAATCATCCCATTCTCAAATCTTTCCCAATCGCTAGGGTCTCCCTGCCCATCTAGGATAGACCCTAAAATAGACATTATTTCATTTCCGGGAGAAAAACCTCTTGGGCTCCAACATTCAGTAGTGCCATCCAGAGTATAAGCGCAAACATCTCCGGGGTTTATGCGCTTTATTTCATATATCATTTTCTCATAGTCACTCAACATCTCATAAGGCTTTGCCTTGAAATAGCCTCTGTACCCCTGCTCATTAGCCTCATCTAAAGGCGCCGGAGTACCATCCTCTCTATAGCCACCATACATATTATTAGCAAGAGAATACATTGTATAAGCAAATCCTGAGGCGGTAGTTTGTTTTGATGCTACGTCCGCAAATATACCCCAATCTCCATATGCTAACCCTTTACCCATACCTTTAAACCCATCTTTACTTAGGAAACCTATGCCCGGAGTTCTATGATATATAGTCTTACCTATATTTACAGGGGTATTAAAAAATGGTATCCAAAACTGAAAAAATGTACCGACATTTCCAGACCTTTGCCTACTAGCCCAATCCCCTAGAGCTCCTAATTTTGCTTGAAATGTAGAGTATTCAGCGCTTGCTATAGCTTCGTCTACTATTTTTTTTGGAGGGTCTTTTATAAGACTGTCAAACTCTCTCTTCCACTCTTTAGTCCCCGGTCTATAGCCGTTCTTTTTTAAATGCCTGAAAATATATTGTGCAACAAACGCCTCCTCGGCTGGCTGCCTGAAAAATATATCTATCGCCGCCTGACTTCTTTGAGGCGTCCTTATTAATTTTCCCCAAGCTCCGCCTATATATCCGTCGACACTAAATCTTTCTTTGGTATAAAAAGCATCTGTTTTTAAGTAGTTCTTATCCTCATATAGCATAGCCTTAATATTCTTATAAACAGTTCCGTGCTCACCTCTGTACTTACCACCAAAATAAGAACTAAAAGCTTGTTTTGTATATGCTAACGTTTCTCCAAAGAAACGAGACCTTTCAGGGGTTACTTGCATCCAAGCAGGTAGACTTTCCCACTCTTTACCGGTCAATTTTGAATATATGTAGCCAGAAGGTCTTCTTATCGCAGGGGTAAGGGCGTATCTATCTAAGTTTGTTAGCACCGCGTCATAAAACGCAGATATAGGCTTATCTGTATATAATAAAGCTTGATTACTTGAATTACCAATCGTACTTCTCACTACAGCACCTATAGAAAATAGCTTAGCATTCCTAGAAACCTCAACAAGAGAGTTTATTAAATTATTAATTTTAGTAGGACTTTTGTCTTTCGACTGTAGCATTTTATTTACATCATCTAATATAAAATTTCCTTGAGCCGTAATAAGCTCGCCTTCACTAAAAATCATCGCAAGCTCGTCAGAGACAGGGTGCTTATGTATATTAAGCTTTCTGCCTGTAGTAGCACTGTGGGCGGTTAGAGACTTAAAAAATTTGGTAAACTGAGACATAGCTGCTTCGTACTCGCTCATTCTCATTGTATGCTGATTATTTATAAGATTCCTACCTATAGCAGTCATAATTCTTTCAGCCGAAAGATATTCAGCCGCAGTAAACTCAAAGTTTCCAGCCGCAAGCTCATCATCTGTAACACTTAAAACCTTTCTAAGAACAGATTCTATAGTTTCTTTTTGTATAGATTCATCATCTATATCTTTCCAGTTTTTCTTACCTAAAGCCCTTATCTCTTTATTTATCTCTTTACCTAGGAATCTACCAAGGTTTCCTATAAAATTTCTTAAATCTTCAGGATATTTATCTAGATTAATATTTCCAGTATAATTATAAGCTTCATCCATTTTGCCGCTAGGTGGAGTAGGTTCTCCACCTTTCCCAGTAGGCTTGTTTGTTGCTGTTTGATTAGCTTTTCTGATATTGTCTTGAATAACTTTAAATTTAGAGTTGTACGAGTCCCCTATAAATCTTCTCAGTATTTCATTGTCATCTTTATTTAATTTATTTTTACCAAAAAAGGTCTTAGTTAGGCTATTCCAGTTATTGTCTAGATATTTTTGCCAAGCATACAAATCTTTGTTCATATAATCAGGGTCTGCAATAAATTTCTGCAGTAAAGTCCCAACAACCTCGTCTAATTCTTTTGAGACTAAGTCTATATTTTCTGGAGTTATTCCTTCCTTTTTTAACTTTTCATCAAGAGCCTTTTTATTCTTATTATCAACCTTACCTTTTTTTAAAAAATTATTCATAAATTTTCTACCTTCTGGCTGTGCTAACAGTGCAGTTAGATACTCTTTAACGTTCCCTCCTAATATAGCCACCTCTCTAGACTCATAAGGAACAGCGAGGCTTCCTGTGCTTCCAAAAGTATTTAAGAAATTATTATACGATGTATTGGCATCAGAAAGTTTCTTTTTCCCCCACTGATAACCCTTTACTCCGCCGTAAGCCATAAAAGGGCTTATCATTAAGCCGTCAAAAGTCAGCTCTCCAATAAGCCTAGATATCTCTTGACTATTCTGCTCACTCTCGGGAAGATTAGAATACGTTACGATATCTCCAATTTTATTGCCAGAAGTGTACAACAAAGAGCCAAATATAGCAGTTCCAAATGTTTTTACAGCGTATTCATAAGCTTTCGGAGAAGCAGTCTTCATCCATTGCAAGCCTTTAGCTCCGGAAACGGTCAATGCTATATTCATAGGAGTTACAAGCTCTCCACCTTTTTGACCAACGGTAGTAAAGCCTTTCATAAAATTTGTCCAAGCTCCTACATCCATAGACATAGCATCCATAGGGAGTAATCCTTGGTCGTCCATATCTTTGACAAACTGAATAATCTTATCGTCACTGTATAGTATATTTTGGTAAAACCAATCTTCAAATATAGAACGATGAGACCACACTTCTCCTCCTAAAGCGTCTTTCCAGATAGTAGGACTGTAAAACGCAGACACTATTGATTCAAGTATTCCATAATCCCAAGAATCTGTCATAGTTTGCAACTTAAAAAATTCCCTCATACCTATAATTCCGCCAGCTTCTATCTCTTCTTTTTGCTTTTTGCTCCCAGCTACTGTCCTTTCTCCGTATTCTCTAGTCCAAGCCTTTTCAAAGGAGCGAAACTCGTTCATTATAGAAGGTATATTATTTTGACCAGAATAAGCTTCTTCAATTTCTTTTAACCTATTTATGCCTCCTTGTTCAGAAAAAGCTGTATTAGCTAGGAAAAACTTTAAATTTCTTAAATACCTAGCTTGAGTTCTTACATCAGATTTTGTTAGCACGTCTGCGGCTTCTAGGTCAGCTTTACTATATTCAGAACCATCGTCCCATCCATTATAATAATAAAACTCTTGCTTACTTAAAGGCTCCCAATTTGGATTGCCTTCTGTGAATTGAAGGTACATATCATAAGCATCTGCCCTGCTAGGAACGACATAATCTCCAGTTTTATCAAAATAAGTATCAACTAAAGCTTTCATCAGATTAACAACTTCTCTTTTATTCTCATCCCCGTAAAGAGTATTAAAAGAGACAATCTGTGCTTTGACTTTCTGCATTTCCTGCTCAATAGAATAAGGGCTCACCCAATTAGGACTATCTAGGTCTGCACCCCTTTCGACGCCTTGAAGCCATTGTACTTGCTGCATTATCTTTTCCCAAGCTAAATACTTTTCAGTACCTACCTCCATACTGGTTCCATCTGTGTATTGCGCTATTATTTTATCAGGAACACTATGAGTTCTAGTTACACTTAGAACAGTTCTACCTAAGTCGTCAATAGTTCTAGTAAATTCAAAAACATCCTCGCTAAATATTTCACTTATAGGTAAACCGTCTTCAGGGTTAATCCAGTTTAAAACTCCTTTCTGAATACTTGTGCCTCTTCCAGATAAAATCTCTGCCATACTAACATCACCCTTTTGTATAGATTGCATTAAAACAGGGTCTTTTCGAATCTCGCTAGGAGTGATAGATACGGGCTCACTATATATAAAAGTATTGCCTAGCTTAACTTTTCCAGCTTCATAATAATTTTTTAAATCAAGTTCTGTGCCTCCAGCCCCAAAAACAGACGAAGAAGACAATATCTCTTGGATATTCACCTTCTTTGTAATACCTTTATTACCTTCTTCTGCGGTATAGTTTGAAAAGGTTACTTCTTGACCATCGGAGCTAACAGAAGAGACATATATACCATAATCTAAACCGCCCCACTCTTCATCTATTTTGTAAGGGTCAGGGTAAGGTTTCCCGTCTATAAATAACTGCATAGTATGTCCACCCCCTATCTGAAATCCTTTATTTTCAGATTCAGGAATAGGAACCCAGAGCCCATCGCCACCCTTATCATCCATATTATTTATATACTGGTACTTATTCAGCTCTTTTGCAATCGCCAACTTAATATCCTCATCTTCTGCATTATTGTATTCATCAATTAAATTATTCAAATTCCATATAGCCTCGTCCCACTCAGCCCTAAGAGTTTCTTGCATTTGGACAGTCATATTATCCCATCCGGGTATTCTATTTATACCCTTTTTAACTTTCTTGATTTCACTACCATCAGGGTTGAAATGTATATATTCTCCCCCATCGTCTACCATAGGTATAAATCTGGAATTTTCTCTAATCATTGTTGGCTGACCCCCTCCGCTTAATCCGTACGCAAATCCCTTAGGGGCGAGTACATATTGTATTGTTCTAGGGTTGCCAAACTCATCTTCAACATTAATAGTATGAAAATTTTTAGAATAGTCTGTATTTGGGTCAAACCCATTTACAGATACGAAATTAAAATCTTCAGCAAGGTAGTCGAAAACCTCATCTCTTGCATTGATTTTGTCGTGGAATTTAAAGTTTATATCATCATACTTACTAACTTCTCCGGGGCGCTTTCCGTATCTTTCTACATACTCGGCTTCACTCATCCTTGAAGTAATGCTTTTATTAAGAGTCTCGTCAAATTTATAAGAACCAGTTAGACCTTGAGCTACCATACTTGGGCTATAAAGATTAGTGCTCATCCCAATTATTTTACTAGGAAGGTTCTCTAAGTCTACATTAAACTCTAAATCTCCCCAATTAAGTGCAGTTGTAGTCTTTTTCTTCTTCTTTTTCTCAGACAGAATAAGAGCCCTCGCATCGTCCCCTGAGAGTTTTTTATCTTTTTCAATATCGGGAGATACGTCAGCTACGCTGGTTTTAATTTCCTCGTCTTCTCTTTCGTCTAACTGAGAATATAGTTCGTCTGTTTTAGCCACTATCTAGCTCTCTTCCTCATCGTCTTTCTTTATTGAAAAATCTTGATAGTAGGGAAAGCTCATTAATGGAGTCCCTATTCCGGGGTTCTCTATCTCTTTTAAATAGCTTTCATTTTTTACTCTTTCTTTAGTCTTAGAATCTATTATAAACTCTCTATTGTCTATTATAAACTCTCTATTATCTATAGCGGGTTCATATCCAAGCTTGGCAAAGTTAAGATTAAAAAGACTGCTCCGCATTCTGCTCAATTCTTTCAAAACACCATCTCTCTTTTTTTCAATATTTGCGACATCAGTAGCTTCTTTACTTATAATGTCTATATGCTCATAGATTTCAGGATATATTGTCTTTAAACCCTCATAACTTGCGCTTACCAATTCGCCGCCTCGCCCTGTTGGAGAATCGGCAGGTAAATAAAACCCTTCCATATACTCCTTTAAAGTAATACTATCTTCACCGCCATAGACACTACCAAGCAATGCATCTGCGGTATTAACATCTAAATCTAAATTTTTTGATGCAGTTTCTTTCAATAGAGGGGTGTCCCACACAGCATCTGATACATTGTAATTTACTCCATTATTAAGCTCTTTATATATCATTAGCTTCTTAATAAGGCTCTCAACAGTTTTATCATCTGCAAGCTTTGTAATATTTGTCTTTTTCAAAAGATTAATTGCTTGCAGAGCTTCAAAAGTTGCATCATCTAAGTCAAACGCTGCTTTTAATTGCGCTCTTTTCAATTCAACCTTTTTTAAAGCTTCTATCTCGGCAAGGTCATTTTCTATAGATTCTTCTAGTCCACTTTTATACTCCTCAGTGATAGGGTTTAATCTACTCAAGTCTTCTTTTTCAGCCTCCAGCTCCGACTGATACGCAATTTTCTGACCAGTAAGAGCACTAATAGTAGCATCATAATTATCTAGCTCACCCATAACTGTTTCTATAGTAGGAAATTTAAGCCCTTGCACTAGAAGTTTTTCATTTACTTTTTCTTTATCTGTTGCCTTTAAATTATTATAATAAATATCCCATCTCTTAACAATTTCAGTCGCTTTATCGTACTTTTTACGAACATCGCTACCTTCATCCATCTTAGCAGGATTAAACATAGATTCGACATCCATATCACTGGAAACACCAGAAAGAAAGCTCTCAACAGCAGGACTTATATTAGGCTTAAAGACGTTTTTACCAGCCTTGATGCCTTTTACATACATAAGCATATCTTGAGCGTATTCTTTTACCTCGGTATTTTCTCCAGATTGACTTACAATTTCCTTCCAATACTCAACTTCAGCTTTATAGTTGTCTTCTGTTATCTTATTTTGAGCCTTTTGGGCGGCAATATCTTTCTTCTTTTTCTTCTCCTTGCCCTTAATAAAACCTTCTATAAACTTACCTACTAATAATCCGGGGTTAGCCATCTATTCTTCTCCCTCTATTTCGCCACCAAGACGTCTAATTTCGCCACCTAACCTATTAACAAGACCAAAAACGTTAGTTCCTCCCGCAGCTTCTCCAATACCTTGAGCAAAACTGCCCCAAGCTGCGCTTTTAGCTGCATCTGTCTGAGCTTTAGCTCCTACCTTAGCCACTTTTAACTGATTAGCTAAACTCTCTCTATGCTTCATAAGGTCTTGCTGCATTTGCTTCATACCTTGAGATAAACTTTCAGCAGTCCACCCTTGCTCTGCACCAAACTGTGCTAACTGCCCTACAGTCTGAGAGTGAATAGCTTGACCTTGCAAGCCTAGGTCTGCTATCGTCCTTGCAACATTTTCAGTACCTTGAGAGCTCATAATCCTAGCCTCTTCAGGACTATAGCCCTGTGCTAACAACGCATCTCTTTGAGCTCTTATAGTTTCGCCAGATACTCTAGCTGTTTGCTTTTGAGCAATCTCAGTTTGCCTAGCGGTTGTGTCTATAGCTGCTTGTTTAGCTGTAGCCACCGCTTCGTGAGCCTTCAAGTCTAATCGCTTAGCTTCTTTATCAGCTCGTATCTTATCTTGATATTCAGACGAAGAATATATGCCTCCCCCTGAATATTCTCTAGAGCGTTCAACTAATACATCTGAGTTAGTATTATACGCGCTCCTGCTAGTATCAAGACTGCCGTCGGGTCTATAAGCCAGCATCATATACTTACGATGCTTGTCTGTGCCATAATTTTTATTGCTTCTCCACCTTCTTGAGTATAATTTATACTTAGTTCCATCTTCGCCATAATAAGTTTTAATATACTTTTCTTGATATTTATATCCGTGCTTACGCGCAGACTTGGTTGCGGGAATAGCCATCCTAATCTCCTTTCATTGTGTCCCAACCGATTAACTCCATATCCTCTACGTGAAGGTCGGTTGAGGTTGTTTCAAATTTAAACGATATTGCCTTACCTGTGACATTTACAGGTAGATTAAATGTTTTTAGCGATGTGTTAGATGGAATTGACTTAGTTTTATCTAAAACCCCATCTATATAAACGCTACAGGTTATAGCAATCGAGCTTTTATACGTCAATCTCAATGTCCTAATATACTTAATTGTATCAGGAGAATCAAAGACATATTCTTTTGTTTTCCAAATACCTGTAGTGCTAACCGTAGCACCTGTATCGGCATTAAATTCGTGCACGCTAACGGTGTCGTGGTCAGCGTGAGCAGCGTCACTATTATCAAAAATTAAAATCTGAGACTCATCGTTATCTCCAAAAATTAAATTAGAATATGTGCCGTCGGATATATCTTTAATCTTACCGTGCTGAGTCCAGCCTTTCTTTGCAAAATTATACTTATAGTACCCTGTATGGGCAGTTGTTGTATCTGGGACAAATATCAGCTCTCCAAGCTTAGCAGAAAAACCAAGACTAGGGTTAGCTATAGTTACGCCCGAACTGCTATAAAAAAGGTCTCTAATTGTCATACTAAGCTCTTCTTTAGTAGGCATTAAGTATATCCCTGAATGATTAAGCATCGCCACTCCAAAAGGAGTTATGGCATAAGCATTTGGATACGATAGACCTACGCCTTGTATTCTTTGAACCTCCCTAAACCCATTGTTAGGGTCTAATATATAAACATTATTTTCTTTCATAACAAGAACACCACCTTGTATAGAAGTAATCCCTACAATATCATCGGAATCAGCATTTCCTATATCTCTACTTCTATGAAAGGAAAACTCGTCAAATCGATAAGGGAGTGTCCATAATATCCTACTACGCTCTCTGTTTCTTTGGTTGTTATCATCCAATATATCTATATTAGCCACAACAGTTATAGCATTAATAATAGTGCTATCTTTCCATTTAACAGGCTTAATGCGAGCTTCTTGAGACCTATCTGTTAAACCTTGGTAAGTCAACATTTTAGCGCCGTCAAAGGGCAAATACATCGTTGTAGCACAATCTCCTCTAGCAAATGCTGACTTATACTCGTAGCCGTGACTGTTAAAATCGGCATTATGGTCTGCGTGTTTATCTTGAGTAGCCTCCATACTAAGGCTATCACCCCCGACAGTATCTAAGATTCTTTCATCAGACCAAATACCTCCGCCATAATGATTTATAGGAAAGTGGGTACCCGCAATACCAACATCAAATATACCCTGAGTCCCTGACCCGTCGTCAAACTCTATTGGCGTCGCTGTTTCATCAACACCAAAAACTTGAGCTGCTGAACCTGAAAGCTTAAATATTCTATAATTTTTATTTGGACTGTATCTAGCGCTTTCTGCATCAGAATCTTTTGTTTTAAAAACAACAATATGGGTGCCTTTTACATACCCTAATAGCGGAAAAACTATATTAACACCTGTAGTGCCAACAACAGTTATAGTACCTATCTGATAACTTGTTGCACTTTTTTCCCATTTAACATATATAGGGTTTTTAAGTATATACGAATCGTAATCATTTATACCTCCCAAACCAGCCCCAAAAGTCATCATATCCTCTTCATATCCCTTAGCTCTTGCAACATATCTTCCATACATAGTTCTAAGTTGATTAAATTTACCCACAGTTTTATGAAAAGAAGTATTAAAGTCGCCGCTTACCGCAGCTATTTGACTTGCATCTATAGGAGCTATTAAGTGTATACTTCCAAAAATTTCGTGTTTTTTAGGCTCGAAGGCGGGAGTCGAAAGAGTTGGGACTGCACCTGAAGCTTCTGCAAGAGCTCCTGTATTGCCAAAGCCCATAAAGCCTTTAAAGAACCTTTTAACGTCAATACAGGGCGTTCCGCCCTCATTTCCAGCCTGAGTAAGTTCATTGCCAGAATGGAAAGCCCAGTAAGGACAGTCTATCCAAGCGCCAAAGTTAGAACCGACTTGATTTAAAGGGTCGCCAAGAACGTTCCTATGACCAATCTCTTCTTTTGGAGTAGAGTCTAATTTTCTTTGAGCATAAACATCATCCCAAGCGCCTTTGTTTATATCATAAGTCATAGCGTGGTACCAGTCTTCCTCGCCCTTGGGTTGCCAATAAAGCTTTATCGCTGTAATTCTTTTATTAAAACTAGATAAATCGGAATTTGTGCCACCTGCAACAGTAGTTTCAGTCTCAAGTATTGTGCCGGAAAATTCAGTAGAAAGAGCTGCGCTGTTTGATAAGCTTAACTGTCCCCACCTTCCAAGCTCAAACATATTGCTTTTCTGAGGAATAGCTCCTGAAGAAGCTGCTGATTTCTCTACACCATTAACCATATTGATTAACTGCCCATAGTTTAAAGATTGACCGTCTCCGGACTCATTGTGAACTAATATATTAATAAGTAAATTATTGTTATTAGTTCCTCCGTCTCTATCTATATTAAAATCTAATTTTTTAACACACAAGCCATCTTGACCTGATGTAGCTCCGCTAGTATCTATTTTCCACTGAAACTCTGCGCCATTATATATAGGTCTTCCGTCAGAATCTACGCCATTTGCTAAATATTCATCTTTTCCCGGAGGGTAGTTTCCATATCCACTCCCAAGCTGCGTATTTGGCATAGCACCTAAAGCTTTATCAAAAGTAAAGGTTAGCGTTCCTGAGCCTCCGCCACTCTCCATATCGGGAGATGTCGTAGTGGCTGACGTACCTGCCCCTGTATTTACAACTATATTAATAGCTCTTGCTTTTTGAGGGGGACTCATTTTATAAATAGACTTTCCTTCGATATCTATAGGAGTAGTTCCTCTGCACCCTCTATGGACAAAAGCAAAGGCGTCTGTAGCAAACCATATTTTGTAAACTTTAACTATTTCAGAGCCTATTTCAAGATAATCTCCAACAGAAAGCTCTTTGTGTGCGCCGTGATTAGTATCTGTAGATGTTAATTTAATATGCACAGCTCCTTTTCTATTATGAGGGTCGGTAGAGACAACTTCTTCGACTTTAATAGGAACAGAATCCTCTGCTGCAGCAGCGTCTGTAGGACTGTATTTCATAGCCTCAACAGCACTTTCTTCAGGAATTTCAGCGCAATCGAATCCAGTTATACCTATATTACCACTATCATCTCTTGATAGTTCTGACTCTTGAACACCGTCATATATATACGTAAAGGCATATTTATCTTCTGAGCTAAAAACATTTCCAGCTCCTTCGGCGTCCATCCAATTAATATCTTCTCCCGGATTAGGGTCTGCTAAGCTCACAGTAGACGATGAATCTGTATGTTGATGCGAGTAAGTAGTTGGCTCATATACATATAAACCTATATCGTTAGCATCTAAAACTTTACCAGTAGGGTCAAAACATCCATCCATTTTTATAATTTTAGGCGGTGCTAACTCTTGGTCTAAAATAACCCAATCATTAAAATCTTTTGATATTTGAGGTCTGAAAGCATTAGGGGACATCCTATTGGCAAAATCAACATCAAGGTCATCAACGCCAAAAAACTTCCTTTTTATGTGACCTATCCATTTAGAATTATTTTGATTAGTTAGCACGGAGTCTGATATACGTATATTTCCTCCGTAAAAATACGCCACAGGCTTAGGCGGGTCTGCTATTCTATAAGTATGACTACTACCCATAATATCTTTACTTAAAGTAACAGTATTAGCACTATCTATGTTCGTAACAGTAGCCTTATCTTCGCTACCATCGGTTGTATTATATACAATATCTCCGACGCTACAAAATGTGGTTAAATCTATACCTGTGTCATTAAGTTTATTTGTTGTAGCAGAAGTAGTTGTTGATTCTTTTCCATATTTAGTCCAGCTTAAATCAAATACCTTGTCTTTAGTAAGAGTTTCTTGGTTAATCAAGACAGCAGCAAAACTACTACCTGTAGCAGGAGCAGTATTATTGACAGCGCCAATATATAGCCAATATTTTCCGGAAGCTTGAACAGGAACAGTGTCGAAACTCCATTCAGCTCTATAATTATATAAAGCCGCGCCCGAATGAGTGTTAGAAATATAGACAGAGCCATTAGTATCCAAACTAGGTGTTAGCTCCTTAACATTTAAACCTTTAGTGATTCTTCCCGGAAACTGATTATTTATATCTACTAACTGCTGAAACTGACCTTCCTGTAAGTCTCTTGGAGATATTATTGTTACTATACCACCAGACCAGTCGCCAATAACATATTTTATAGGCTTAGTAGCCATTAAATATCTGTATAAGGGCTATGCACAACCTCATCTCTGACTACCTTAGATGAACCTACTGCCTTGTCAAACAACTCTAACCATTCTTGCTTCCATATCATAGCTTTTTGAGGGTCTATCCTCATCATAATCTGATATGTAGCATAAGCAACCAATGAATCGTGATGCTCTTCTGATATCTGAGGAGTGCTAGCATATGAATTAGATGTCGGAGTACTACCTTGAACCAATGTTTTAGGTTTTTTAACATAATGAATCCTAAAAGCCTTTACCTCTGTAGGTGTAGGGTAGAAACCAATATTGTCACCCCATTGATAATAATATTTGCCTTGCTTTAATACAGGATATATGTGATACTTACTACTCATTAGGTTACATCCAGTTCGTCTATTTTATCATATTCTACCAATGGAACTTTAAAACCGTCATAATCAACTCTTAATACAGATATAGCATCGTCAGGTATCGGATATCTTTCCTTGTCTGCCACAGTCTGAGCGTGAGATGAAGCTCTAAGTATAGAGCCTTCCTTAACTATATCATATTGTGCGGTATTTATTAAGCTTAGAATCTCGGCATCTGAAACAACTTGCTGAGAAGGGCTTCCTAAATTAAGCCTCACTTTTGCTACTATTTCTTTAACTGTCATTAGATTACCTCACTATCTATTTCATTTTTAGGTTTAGGGAATTGCATTGCTCCTTGTATTACAGCAGAAAGCTCTGATAAATACTCTTGTTTCATTACGGTAGCAAGCTCATAGTTTCCTAATTGTTCATAAATTCTTCCAGCAGCATACGTTACCATTATATTCTGTAAATTAGGTGGCAAACTGCACTCTGAAGTCCTAGTCTCGTTAGGAGTACGTATATATGTTATTCTGTATTTACTTGAAGCATTATCAACGGCAGGGCTTATTTTTATATCACCATTAAATATTGTCCAAAATTTATTTTTCCAAGGTAAAGAGTTGTCTACAATAGCATTGGAATAAAAAGGATG
>CEUI01145610.1_pt1 | contig 15778 bp, 20 predicted proteins | sample 531411 | NCBI WGS metagenome assembly CEUI01 (sample SAMEA2622841, study PRJEB7988) | marine metagenome | isolation source: saline water (ENVO:00002010), including
TATATATATATAATTTATATATATAAAAGTAATATTTTAATGTAAATTAATTATTACATTAAAACACTATATACAGTGAAATATAGTTAGTAATGAAAAATTAAATGAATGAAAAAATAGATGAATTAGAAATAATAAAAGAATTAGATGAATTAAGATCAAATGGTATAGAGATATATAAACCTAATGTAAGAAGAAAATGTCCTATAAAAAGACCATGTGCATATGTAAGTTGTAAGTATAACAATTATCTAGATGTAAATGAAAATGGTAAGATTATATATAACTACCCCGGAATAGAACCATGGGAAGTACCTAAAGATGAGTCATGTGTTTTAGATATAGCAGAAGATATTAATGAAGAAATTTCTGAAGGTAAAAGAATATCCGGATTATCTAATGAGGAAATAGCTAATATCCTTAACTGTTCAAGGGAAACAATTAGATTGATAGAAATTCAAGCTATATCTAAATTGAGATATTTATATAAAGAAGTTTCAGAAGAAAACTGTACTTTAAATAAACGGTCATCATTATTCTATAAACTAAAGTCATTATATGGTGAAATACCTGTTAAAGACATTTGTTTTATTCTAGGCATAGATGAAATAACTTTGCATAAAATAGTTAAAAAGTTTAAATTGCAAGTTAAGAAGGATAATGAATATACCTCGGAAGAAATCATTAAAGATTTTAATATATCTAAAAGAATATTCATGAAGTGGATTGATAAAGGATTACCATATAGGGAATATGGAAATGATGTCATTATAAAAAAAGGTAGCATCATAGAATTCTTCTGTTATGATAACAGAACTTTTTATCTATTAAAACCTAGTCCTAGGGTTTATTTGAAATATGGATTAACAAAAGTAGATAAATACGTTAGGAGCAGTTAATGTCCAACATCAGAGAACTACATTTATCCAAATTAAAAGAATCATCTAAATACCAAATACAAGTGTTTGAACCTAGGTATGGGGCTAAGGTTCCTATAATGAAGATGAGAACTACACGTAGGGAAGTACCTAGACTAATTTCCCGGTTTGCTGTACAATACAGGGTTAATGGGGATTTCATATTCTTCGATAATTTATGTGATGAAGACCTTAAGTATATAGCTACAAACTCATGTGTGAGACTAAAGAGTGGGAATAACTGTTTACCCGGAAAAGAGATACGTAAAGAAAAGCCTCCTAGGATATCTGAAGAAGAAATTAAAAAGAAAAAAGAGTTAGAAATTCAGAAACTACTAGAGGATACCAATAAGAAAAAACCTACTAAACGAAGAACAACAAATAGAAGAAGAACCAAAGTAGGAAAATAACATGAAAGGTGTTAATGGTAAGGCTAAAGGCTCTCGGTTTGAACGAGAAATGGTTAAAGTTTTTTCTACATGGACAAAAGTCCCTTGGGAAAAGACATTAGGTTCTGGAGCCCAAAATACAAAAGGTGATATCTATCCTTCGTATGATAGCTTTCCATTTGTAGTAGAGTGTAAGCATACACAAACATGGGACTTCTATCACCTGTTTAATGATAACGGACCTATATATGATTGGTTTAACAAAATTACTGAAGAAGCCAGGTCATGCAAACGACAACCCCTGTTAATATGTAAGAGGAACCATAGGCCTGTTGTTATCATGACATCATCTACCGGATACGATATATTTAAAAGTGCAGGCACTCTCACCCATAATAAATTAGAACTAATTATAAATAAATCATGTAACCTGAAATACAGAACAGGTATGTATGTTTTTCTATTAGAAGATCTTCTTTCCATTAAAAGAAGCGGTAAGGTACTTATAAACTATAGAGCATAAAACACAATTTATCTTGCAGAAAATCCTTTATATCGTGCTGATAGAGATAGATAGGAATTCGACCGGACCCCCTTGACCGGGGTGTTTATTTGTGCTAAGGTCCTATAACCATAGGGGTTTTGAGCAGGAGACAAAGTATGCTGAAAGATAACGATCGCCTTCCGCCTTCATCGATTACCATTGACACATTATCTTCTGCGCACTATAGAAGATTAAATATTGGCATATACAAAGATGCTGATATAGCATGTGTAAACGACGAAGCTCAACTTAAATTAGAAAAGTACCTTTCAAAGGCAAGGTGGGCAATTAAGAGTGGCATAGGATTATATTTCTATGGTCCTAACTCTACGGGCAAGACTTATGCTGCATGTGCATTGCTTAAGCAACTTGCTCGACTTGGATACTCCTGTTTACTGGTTAGAGCGGATGATGTTAAGAACTATAGTCTCGAAACGAAAGCCATGTTCGACAAGAGAGAGACTTGGTATGCACGTATGAGGAACGTACACGTACTGCTCATTGATGATATCGGTAAAGAATACCGCAGTAAAAACACTGATTACATGCAGAGAGTTTTAGGTTTGTTGCTTATGGAACGTCAACAGCGTCCATATGCTGTTACATTATTTACCAGTAATGTAACGCCAAAAAAATCTTCAAAACACTCTATATCTGACTTTGAATTAATATACGGTAAGAGTACTAGCGAACTCTTATTGGACATAACAAGACCTGTTGAGATTAAAGGTGTTAATTACAGAAACATTAAACAGGAGGAATTTAAAGATGAACTTGGGTTTTAAATATGAAAAGAGGTGGATTAAATTTCAGGTCTGGTCCTACTATTTGGATCAATATAGAATGTTTCATTAAGCCACTATCTAGATTCTCTTCTATCTTATATGGGATATTCCATTACTTATCTCTATATAAATTAGCTGGTCTGTTATTGACGCATGACGATAGGGCTAACGTGTGGTTGCAGAATCACAGTGACTTTAATATATGTATTTTCAATACACATAAAAAAGATATATATGGAAGAGTACATTCAAAGTTAATTAATAAACGCTTTGTTTATGCTAATTATCCACTAATATGTTCATTATATCAACATAATAATAACCTTATCATCATATCTAATGAACATATAAATTACATACCATACTTAGATTGGAATACACAGACGTATTCTACAAAGGTTCCTTACAGGAGTACACAATGGACCACGAAGGAAAATTCTTACACAGGGCGATAGAACATGAAGAACTGGTCAAAGCGTTCAGCTTTGGCTTTAAATCAGATTTGATTGTCCGGAAAGAATACAAGGACGGTATTGATTGGGTTGTACAACACTTTAATGAGTATGGTAAACCTCCATCACTAGATAGATTCAAAAGCAAATATCCTCATCTTAAACTCAGTAAAACTGAAGATTCAATTGAAGAAGTTGTTTCTGATTTACGAGTTAAATACACTTATCAATCTACTCTCGATTTAGTTAAAAAGGCTGGATTAGCTTTACGTAATGGTAATCAAAGTAATGTAGATAATGTATCTCAAAATGCATATGACCTTATAAGGTCTTTTGTATATGAAACGGAATCAGTTACATCTAGATCAACAGATGTTGAACTCAACTCTGAAGAGTTTAAAGATTCATATATAAAGAGGTATGAAGAGAAGAAAAGTAAAGACGGAGTTTTTGGTGTATGTAGCCCTTGGCCAACATTAAATAACCATACTCAAGGTGCTCAAGATGGAGATTTGTTTACAATAGTTGCGCGTACAAAGGTAGGAAAAACATTTACTCTTGGTAAGTGGTGTAGTCACGTATGGTATCACGAGAAAAAGAATACATTACTAATTAGTAATGAATTGACTACCGAAGCAATGACAGACCGACTAGTTTCATACATATCATGTGTCCCTTATGGTGATTTGAGGTCTGCAACTCTAAGTTATTTCCAATACAAAAATCTTGTTGAAGCACTTGAAGACATGTCTAAAGAAAATACACCGTTCATTGTTAGTGGTAACGATGATAATATGGGTGGATATGGTGTAGCAGGTGTCGAAGCTAAAATCATTAAATACAAGCCTGACATTGTGTTTATAGATGGCGCATACCTTATGGATGACGATCTTAATGCTAGAGATAAATATATTAGAGCGGGAAATATAGCCAGGGGCATTAAAAAGTTAGCAAAAAGGCAGCGTGTACCTATCATAATTACCTGGCAGTTAAGTAGGAAAGGAAAAGGTCAGGATGCGGATACCAGTACAATTGGATTAACAGATGACCTAGGTCAAGACTCTAGTCTTATACTTGCATTATACCAAACAGAAGACATGAAGCTTTCAAAAAGGATGCTTTTACGTTCAATGGCAGGTAGAGAATGCCCTTCTTTTGAATTTGAAATTTGTTGGGACTTTGAATCCATGAATTTTGATGAAATTGAAGAAGTAACTACAGACGATAATGGCTCTGTAGTAGACAACAAAGACACAATAGAGTTTGGACCTGAATTTTGAAAGCAAGACATATAGCAGCACTTTGGCCAAATCTTGGTGGGCAGCATTATCATTTTGATGATGACTGTGCAAATGTATATGTACACTGCCCTTTAGCCCGATGGACACATAAGAAGGGAGTGGACACTTCTCCAAGCTTTTCTATCAAAGTAAGCAGTGTAGAGAAGAGTGTTTGCATGTGTTGGTCTGCCGGGTGTAATTTTAAAGGCACTCTTGAACAACTTTTATTTAAAATAAAAGATCATGATGACTCATTTGATATTCACAACGCACTTACATTTGTAAGTGCACATGATACGCCCACCATAGACGATATATTGTCTATACTCCCTAGTTCATATGATTGCATGAATACCGTACAAAGGGAACGTACCTACCCGGATACATGTTTGCGGGATTTTATCCCACTAACTAAATCATGGAGGGATTTATCATTAGAAACATTAAATAAATGGGAAATAATGTATGACCCAGATAAAGAGCGAATTGTGTTTCCTGTGAGAAATCATGAAAAGGAAGTTATAGGTGTTATAGGTCGGACAGTTAATGATTCTAAACCTAAATACCTTAATTACTGGAAGTTCAGGAAGTCCAATTACATATATGGCGAGAGTCATGTTAAACATAGGAGGTGCATAATAGCTGAAGGTCCATTTGATGCCTTAAAGATATACGATGCGATCAGTAACTCTCAAATACAGAACTATGACGTAGTATCTTTAATGGGATCAATACCTTCCAAAAAACAAATAGAAAAAATTAAAGAATACTTTGACGAATGCATCATTTATTTAGATAATGATGATGCTGGCAGGAATGGCACCTCCAGTCTATGTGGTAAATTATTAAAAAGTATGTCTATTAAAATTGTATGCTATACAACTTTAAAAAAAGATCCAGGGGCGCAGGATAATCTAGGTATTGTCCTGCATATACTTAATTCAATAGAAGTAATACCAACTTAGGAGTAATTATGTTCGGCACTTACGGAAAACCATCAAATGAATTTGCAAATGATAACGCACCAAAGCGAGAGTTTACAAAGCCCAAGTCTATATTTGACCGGGGGATGAATCCTTACTATCGTTTTAGAATTAAGACGGATACAGAGGCAGAAGTTGCATTCCTTGATGATAGATACAGTTATACTGAAGATCAACTTCGCCATATGGAATGCATTGGTGTTATGCAAGGTCCTATAACTGTTCATGAGCATAGGCTTAAGCTCAATAGAAATGGAAGAGTGACTTATAATAACTATTATACATGCGCAAACAAGGGGGTTCGTATGACCTCATTACTGCGTCTGTATTATTATAAGAAGGCAGGAAGTTGGCCCACTATCAGTAAGTTCATTAGAGACAGTGAGATTGATGGTGGTGTGGATGATATATTTAAGGCATTAGTAACTAACCCTAATATTGATGCTAATATGCTTGTAGAAGTACTATCTGAAGCACAATACAGTAGGATAAGAGATATCATAGAAACACCTTTAGGTGGTATAATGGATTGTCCTATTTGTGATGAAGACTATAAAAAGAATAGACCTAGGTTAGCAACATTTAGAACTGTTATAGACCTTAGGGAGTGGGAAGACCGTAACGGTAATACCCATATTAATGAACTAAAACTGTTTGATTCCACTGGTGCTGCATCAAATTCCCTCATGGACCAAGAGGAGAACGGTGGTCCAGGTAACATGATGAAACCCAAGAAAGGTCTAGGTGGATTTGTTCTTAGAATAAAAAGATCACCTAACTATGTCACTGTTGGTAATGATAGAGTAGATCGCTCTCCGGCAGTAGGCACTTCTCATATCCCATGTAATATTTATGATCTAGCTCAGCTTAATGAGATAAACGATAACGCTACCTTTAATATGAATAAAGATAACGTTTTATCTAGATTAAATGATGAAGATCAGTTTTATAGATTTGTATCTATCTTGAAGCTAAATGAAGACCCAAAGATTATTTCTTCAGAAGAAATTGTTGAACAAATAATGGGGTCGTTTGATGAGGGTTCAAATATTCCTTGGTCTTCTGATTATCTGGATTTGTTGTTACCTAAAACTCCATCTTTTATAAATGAGTTTGTTTACAATAAAGACCCGGATAGTAATGAGAAGGAGTTAGAAGAAGTACCCTTTTGATCTTAAATCATAATAGGAACCCTTAGGGTGGACATGCATAGCATGAGTGCTGAGAAGGCGGAGTCTCAGCATATACTTACACAAGGCGTATACATGGCTCATATAACAAGATCAATAGTACGTACAGATGACGATTATTTAAGACTCATAAACATGATAAAGGACCTAATATCTGAAGACTTCAGATTAGGGTTTGACTTTGAGACTACAGGACTTGACTTCAAGAAGTGTGGCATAGTCGGAGCATCATTTGGGTTTGAGTTAGATGATAAGCTATATGGGTATTATGTACCTGTTAATCACCAAGAAGTAACTAAAGTTGAATTTGCATTAGTTTCTCCGGGTGATGAACCGTTTACTTTCTATAAGAAAAGAAGGCAAGGACAAGTAAACGAAGATATATTCATTAAAGGACTTATAGACTTATTTTCACATGAAAAGCTTATCCTTTGTTGCCATAACTTTACGTTTGATTTTGGATTTTACATCGAGGCATTATTTAAACGCGGTCTTCTTCCTAAAGAAAGATTTAGAGCTGAAGATTCCATGGTCAGTTCCTTCTTAATCCACAAGAGGCCATTAAGATTAAAGAAGAGGGTAGAAGTAGACCTTGGATATAAGATGTCAACTTTGGGTGACGTTGTTAGCGACATGTCCCGGATAGATGAATCATCTATTAAAGAGATGGGTGAGTACTGTCAGGATGATGCTATATTCTCTCCTCAATTGATAAAATACACTTTAAACAAGTTCCGACAGAATAAAGAATGGAATAGAAAGGAAAAGGTATTTACGGACCTTGAAGGTCCCACGTCAATTGTACTTACACACATGGAAAGGACTGGATTTTTAATAGATAAAGAACACTTAAATCAGTTAAATGAAACCTTTATAGATAGAAAGAAAACTCTTGTTAAACACATACATGAAATAACTGGTATGTCATTCAATATCACAAGTTCAAGACAGATCAGCGACCTAATGTACAACAGATTTAAGTACTGGAAACCATATGAGGGACAGGAGTTAGGAGAAGCAGGTTACTATGGTTGCGATAAGCACTCTCTTAATGATATTATATATTATTCGGATGAATGTTGTGTAGGACCTGGACTTGAAATAGCAGAGAACATTCTTAAGTATCGAATGTATAATACATTAATTGTATATTATACCTCTAAAATACCTAAACTACTTGATGAAGATAACAGGGTGCATTGTAGATTAAAGCAGTGTGCTACAGTGACCGGGAGACTTGCAAGTTCAAGTCCTAATTTGCAGAATATACCTGCTCGTTCTAAAGAAGGTGCTGAGATACGTAATTGTTTCATTTCTGAAGACGGTTGGAGTATTGTTGCTGCCGATTATTCTCAAGCAGAGCTAAGAATGCTGGCGCACATGAGCCAAGATCCTAATCTTACTAAGGCATATATTGAAGGAATTGATGTACATACAATGACTTCAGATGCTTTGGGTGTTGATCGAAAAACTGGTAAGGCTATCAATTTCATGATAGTATATGGTGGAGGTGCTGCTAAACTTGCTCGTCAGTTGAAAGTAAGTGTGAATACTGCTAGAGAATATATAGATAACTTCTTAGATTTCTATAGTAAGATAAAGTGGTATAAAGATGCTGTAGATTTCTTAGTAAGAAAACGTCACTTTACGTATACAATAACGGGAAGGACCCGTTATTATCATGAAGAGATGGCAAGAGGAAAGTACTGGTTAAATCGTGCTATAAACCATCCAATACAAGGAAGTGTGGGTGATATAGTAAAGATGTCCATGAGGGATGTATATTATTATTTAAGAGATAATGATTTACTTTATACAAAAGTAAGGATGCTTCTACAGGTTCATGATGAAATTATCTTTGAGGTAAAAGATGACTTTGTAGAAGAATTTAAACCTATACTTAAACATTTGATGGAGAATACCTATAAACTAAAGGTTCCTTTAGAGGTGGATGTAGGTGTAGGTAAGTGTTGGAGTGAGGCTCATTAATGTTTATTAATATAGAACCTGTTTATGTTATTGAAGATGAGACAGGAGAGCGTAGCCTAGAAATCAACCCACCATTTGTGTTAAAGTCTTCCTTAATTGTTATTCAAGACCGGATATGCATATCATCGATATGTACTGAGTTAGGGTTTGCATGCTTCTCTCAAAGTGTAGGAGAAGCTAAGCTCTTGTTTGGTACAACTCTGCTTAGAACATGGGATGCGATAATAGATAGTAACTACCCCGTAGTTTCTGAATACGATCAGTTAATGCTTGATCGATGTAAAGAGACTTCCACCAGTAAAGTTAAACGAACATACGCAACATACGAGTGTTAATATGGATCTAATTAAAGAAATAAAGTCTTTTCTAAAAAATGATTATCATAAATATGAAAAGACTAGGGCTAGAGGTTTTCACCCTAGCCAGGTTGGTTATGAAAAGTTTTGTCCTAGAAAGTGGGTATTAGAAACAGCATTAAAAGACAGCAATCTACAACCTGACGCTAGTTACTCTTTAGAAAAAAGAGTTATATTTGATGTTGGTCATGGTATACATTACTTCGTACAGAACAATTACTTAGGTCCTATGGGCATACTGTGGGGCGAGTGGAAAAACTTATCCAAATGGAAGTCTACTAAACCCCAAGAGATAGTGGAAGGGTTCTATCCCGGAGGTCCATTAGGAACCTGGGAATATATTGAACCAGAAGTTACAATACCCGAGTATGAAGTTATAGGGCATGTTGATGGTATCATTAAAACTGAAAATGAAGAATATGTCCTTGACATAAAATCAATATCAAATTATGGTTTTAATAGGTTGGAGGAAGTAAGTGAAACCTATTTAAATCAAATTAATCTATATATGCATGCACTATCGTACAATAAAGGACAATTCCTTTTTATAAATAAAAATGATGCAAGGGTTAAAACCTTTGATATAGTGTACGACAAAGATCGTGTAGATAAAATCATCAAAGAAAGGATTATTCCTACGATGTCTAACTTTAAAGGCGATATCATCCCAGACATGCACCCGTCGTGTTCAAGCCATTCTTACATGAGAAAAAACTGCCTAGTTAAAGACACCTGTACCAACTGCCACAGTGATAGCATAGAATCTATCAATACCATGCTGTCCCTTTCCCGGTAAACTAATGTTCTTATATACTGATAATTTTAAGTGCTTTATAGGCGAATATGGTCATACTACTGTATCTTATTGTTTTGGCGATACCGTATGCAGTGTTATGGACGAAGAGATGTTTTTAAAGATCAGGGATTACGGTTTAGACCGGGATGGGGATACTTATATATTTAATATTGATACATTCGAAGAATCAATTAAAGAAACAAAGCATTATAATGCAGAAGAGGATAAATATACCTATAATATCTTTAATATTATAGAGAGTTTATGGGCAGACTTACAGTATTATTGTGCAGCTTATTTCCAAAAGGAGTTAAATACTGCACGTTGGCCGGTTATAAAAGAAATTAGTTGGATTCGTGAACGAGATGGGGTCATTATATCTTATGCCCCTTTTGATGAGGTATCTGACGAGGAGTTAGAATGAGCGACAAGAAACAAATCAATTACGCTTACATAGTACTTAGGGAACACGACGGTACTGTATCTACATTTGTAGATAATGAGGATATTAAGTTAACGGATTTCTTTAATATGGCTAAACAACCTACACCTGGGGATGTTTTGTCAGACATGTCTCTTATTGACACAGATATTAAAGGCCTCTTGCTTACTAATAAACTATTACAAATATTTGCACAGCAACAACAAGAACAAGAATAAGATAAATGATTCTATATTTGACAGGTGCAGAGCACAAAAACCTTGCAAATGCTCTTATATTTGCTAAGTGTAAACATGCGTCTGTTAACTACTTCTACTTAAAGAACAGGTCTACAGCTAAGCTAAAAGAACATTTAGATATGCTTAAAGAAGCAGGCATGAGCCTGCTCCTAGATTCAGGTGCTTATAATTACGAAACAAGTCTTGAATCTTACGACATAGAATCCTATCGAAAATACTACAAAAAGTACCTAGATTTTATTTACAAATATCATGAATACTTCAATATAGTGTCTGAACCAGACTTCACGACTGATGAAGGTTTGAAGTGTGTTAGAGAATACAGACATGAGATGAAGAAGTATAAGTCCATAATAACTCACCCGGAAAATACATTTACAGAAGAAGCAATAATCAAACCTGATTATGCTGTGGATTTTTATTGTATAGGGTTAAAAGGATCTTTAAATAAATCTGATTATAATAGACTTATGTCTTCTTTTTCTGGAGGATTCAAGAAGAACTCCACTAAATTCCATGGTTGGGGAATTGGATCTCCTGCTGTCCTTAACAGTGTAAACTTCTATAGCGTTACTACATCTACATGGACTTCCGGCAGTAGATATAAAGCCTGCTTTTTATATAAAACGGGTAAAAAGATACGAAGGCTATATGATTCTCACTCTACATTAAATGTACGTAGGAAACATAAAAATGCTATCAAAAGGGAGTTAGAAAAGTTAAACATAGATGTAGAGCAGTTTAATAAAGATAATTTTGATGCATTAAATAAGTGGAATGCAGTGCAGTGGGTAGGTCTACAGCAAGGTTTAGATAAGCAAAGTACAGAAGTCAAACGAGTCAAACTTGTGGATCCTCCGGATACAAGTTTAGTCAAATCAGATGACAGTTCTAAGCTATCTATTGCTAATGATCCTCGAATAGGTATTGGTAGATACTGTGATACGTGCACAATAAATGATATTTGCCCACTTTACCTTAAAGAATCTGATTGCAGACTGGAATATACAGCAGACATTAGTGGCCCGGGTGGGCTGCAAGCTGCTGCAGAGCGTCTTTTGTCACTACAAATGAGCCGTGTTGAGCATGGTCTAGTTGTAGAAAAATTAACAGGTCAGGTAGGCACTGAAGAATTAGATAACCAAGTAGATAGAGCAACTAAGCTACTTCAGACATATAAGAAAATAACTGAAGCACCCAAATCAGGCATACGATTAGAGGCGGAAGGTGCTGGAGTAGGTGCATTAACAATGCTCTTATCTAACATTGGTCGAGGATCGTATGCTGGTGACGGTAAGACTCAGAACTATTCTGCACGAAGATCATCTCAACTCAATACTGAAAAGGCAGTAAAAGAGAGTGAAAAGGAAACAGATGATATTATAGATGCTGAATTTGAGGAAAATAATAATGACTCCTAATAACAATAAAAAGGATAATTACATAATAATTACATTGTTCATACTATCATTACTTGATACAGGCTTTACCCTTCTATTTATAGAGACAGGCTTTGCAATAGAAATGAATCCTATGATGGATTTTCTTTTATCAAAGTCTTATATATACTTCCTATTCTATAAATTATTTATTACTGCAGTTTTTTGCTACTTATTTTATATATACCTATCTGCATATAAATACATGCGACCTATATTATACTTTATAACTAGCATATATTCACTTTTACTTCTATATCACCTATATGGATTTACAGAATGGCTAAGAACACACATTTAAAAGAAGTACTACTTTGGCCTGGTACGGATACTATAGGTAAAGTACAATATATAGACCATATGGGTACTGACTTAACCGTTGTTAATGCTGCAAGAGCATCATTCAATGTAGTTAAGGACAAGTTGAGTGAAAAAGATAAGAAGCTAATCAAGTATTTAGTTGAACACAAACATACATCAACATTAGAGCACTGTGTTATTACCTTTAAGTTTACCGTGCCGTTATATATAAGATCACAACACCATAGGCATAGAACTTGGAGTTATAACGAAATATCACGGAGATACACCTCTGTTGATATGAACTTCTACGAGTCTGAACTATTCCGGACACAGCACAAGTCCAATAGACAGGCTAGTAATGAAGAAGACCTAATCAATCCTGAGGTAACGTACCTCCAGGAATGTAATGACGCTGTTACTGGTAGTGCTTCTTTACTATGCAAACATCGTCATAAAGATTCTCTTCAACTATATAATGCTTTGATAGAGAAAGGGGTGTGTAGAGAACAGGCTCGTGGGGTACTTCCTCAGAACATGTATACTGAATATTGGGGTACTGTCAATTTAAATAATTTATTTAAATTTATAGAACTTAGAATGCATGAAGGAGCGCAATGGGAGATACAACAAGTTGCTTATGCCTGCTTGCAGATCGCAGAATGCTTATTCCCAGTAACTACTCAAGCATATAAAGATGTATATTGGAAAGAAGACCTTGAACATACGATATCGATAGATCATTTATTTAATGAGTTTAAAGTAACATTTTTTGAAGAGTTTAAGAGGTTTATACGTGCTAAGATGTAACTCGTTATATATGGGCGACTGTATTAAAGTCATGGAAGGCATAGCAGATAAGTCCATAGATATGATATTAACCGACCTTCCATATGGAACAACTGCATGTGACTGGGATAATATCATACCTTATGATGAGCTATGGACCGGGTTCAAGCGAATCATAAAGGACAACAGTGCTATAGTGTTATCGGCAAATCAACCTTTCACAAGTTGGCTAGTTACTACTAATGTTGGGATGTTCAAACATGAATGGGTATGGGATAAACATATTCCAAGAGGATTCCAGGTAGCTAAGTATAGGCCCATGAGAAAGCATGAAGATATACTCGTATTTGCTAGAGGTAAAGTTAATTACTATCCAATTAAAACTCTTAGAGATAAACCTGTTACAGTAAAGAATTACGGTAACTCTAAGTCTAGTCATATAGGAAAGTATAACGATAAAACTAAGTCATTTACTTATACGCATAGAAACCCGGATACGATCATTACGGGTAAGTGGATGGCAAATAGAGGCAAACTACACCCAACACAAAAGCCTACATCATTATATGAATACCTAATAAAGACATACACCCTAGAGGGACAACTAGTCCTAGACGTGTGTGCCGGAAGCGGCACGACAGGTGAGGCTTGTAAAAATATAGGTAGAAACTATATATTAATTGAGCAAGAGAAAGAGTATTGTGATATTATATCAAGCCGCATTGGTATTGAAATTAGCACCTACAACGCTTAGGAAATACATGAAAAAACGCATTCATGTAAATCAGCATAAAATACGCAGCAACTCCAAGACTGGGAGTAGAGAGCCTGTTATTACAGTGAAAACTTACAAGACAAATGACTATTGTCACGAAGCCCATATACAAGGTCCATGCAAGGTCATCTATTCTCCCGATAAGCCATTGCCGTGTGGTGCTAAGGTTTGGATTGAGACTTATTCTAGCGTCGTTTTAAAGACTATTTAGATGTATCAATTAGATGGTAAAAAAATAGAATATGTTAAATGCATGGAGTCTGTGTTTGATGCTCTTGTTGCGGGAGTTGATGTATTCTATGCTTACCACCATGGAGTTGACGTATACTGGATACGGGAAATTGCACCAAGCTGGGCCGACGAAGTAGAGTTAACTATATCTGGAATTGAACTTAAGTATAAAGAAAAAATGCTCGAACCGTTTGATATGATACTTAAGCAAAGGTGACTACACCATGAATAACATGACAAAGAAAAGAGCACTATTCACATCTAAAAGTGATAGTTGGGAAACACCTGAATGGTTGTTTAGTGAATTAAATCTTGAGTTTAAATTCACATTAGATGCTGCTGCTTCTGAAGCAAATCATTTATGCTTAGACTACTTTTCTGAAAACAACTGCGGAATAAAGAACTCTTGGAAGGGTCATAATGTATTCTGCAACCCACCATATAAGACCAAACTACAACGAGCTTTTATTATGAAAGCTCATTATGAATACGAGTATAATAACGTCACAAGTGTTCTATTAATACCTGCAAGGACTGAGACTAAAGCATGGCATGAGCATATCTTTAAATCATCAGAGATTAGGTTTGTAAAAGGTAGGTTAAGATTCAATAAAAATGGAGAACCTGCCCCTTACCCTTCTCCATTTCCATCTGCAGTAATTATATTTGATCCATCTAATGTCCGTCCTGCCCCAAAGCTTTCATTTATTAATCAATAGAGGTTATACATGCCCAGCCAGTCTTTATCTTTAATGTCAGATTATATCCATTTTGATAAGTACGCTAAGTATATAGAGAAAGAACATACCCGTGAATCATTTGATATGACTACGAGCAGAAACAAGCAAATGCATATCAATAAGTTCCCGGAAATGAAAGATGAAATAATAGAAGCATACAGATTTGTGCACGATAAAAAGGTTCTACCTAGTATGCGTAGCATGCAATTTGGTGGAAAACCTATTGAGCTCAATAATGCTCGTATATTTAACTGTTCTTATTTGCCTATAGATAATACAACTGCTTTTAGTGAAGTAATGTTCCTTCTATTATCAGGATGTGGTGTTGGGTATAGTGTGCAGATGCACCATATAAGCAAACTACCTGAATTAAAGTTCCCTAAGATTAACCCTAAAACAGGTAAATATCGACAAAGAAAGTTTGTCATTAGTGACACTATAGAAGGCTGGGCTGATGCAGTTAAAGTACTTATTAAAGCATATTTCAATGGAAGAAGTATGCCTACGTTCATATATGATGATATCAGGAAGAAAGGTGCAAGGCTAGTAACCAGTGGAGGCAAGGCACCCGGACCACAACCTCTTAAGGATTGCATACATAACATTAAAAAAGTACTAGACCGGAAAAGCCCTGGAGATAAACTATCTTCATTAGAAGTTCATGATATTCTATGTTTCATAGCGGATTCTGTTTTAGCTGGTGGTATTCGAAGGTCAGCATTAATCTCCTTATTCTCATTTAATGACATTGAAATGGCTACCTGTAAATCAGGTACTTGGTATGAGGCTAATCCTCAACGAGGCAGAGCTAATAACTCTGCTGTAATATTAAGACATAGAATAAAAGAAAGTGAGTTTAGGAAGTTTTTTAAATATATTAAAGCTTCAAATGCAGGTGAGCCTGGTATTTATTTTTCAAATAATCAGGAGTGGGGAAGCAACCCATGTGTTGAAATCGGACTCCGCCCATTTCAGTTCTGTAACTTAGTAGAAATAAACGCAAGCACGGTAGCAAATCAAGAGGATCTTAATGAAAGATGTAGAGCTGCATCTTTTATAGCTACTCTCCAAGCTTCTTACACAAACTTTCATTATTTGCGCGAGATCTGGAAAACTACTACTGAAAAGGACGCACTGCTAGG
>CEUI01017008.1_pt1 | contig 15752 bp, 21 predicted proteins | sample 531411 | NCBI WGS metagenome assembly CEUI01 (sample SAMEA2622841, study PRJEB7988) | marine metagenome | isolation source: saline water (ENVO:00002010), including
GAAGTGTTTTCAAAATCAAATGTGTCTGTTGCACCAGCAGCTACAGTTGTACCTGAACCTGTCGCGTCTATTAAACATTTTCTTGATAGTCTATTCATTACTTTCCATTCGTAAGAACTATCTCCTAAAACTTTTTCAGCAGCATGTCTTCTAGTGTGTTCTAGAAGATATGTCATAGAATATCTTGGGTAAAGAGATATTAAAGTTTTAGCAATTTCTGGATATTGTAACAAGTTTGCGTTTAAAGCGTTTGCAGCGCTTGTTCCATTACCATACGTACCCGTTGATACTGTTGCCATTTTTTTAAATTTTATTAATTAAACATTATTCTAATTTGCTCAATTAACTTTCAACTTCATTAGACTTTGTCTTACTTTTGTCTACTCGCTCATAAAAGCTTTTGGGTCAAATCCAGAGCTCTTAGGTTGATAAGGGCTTCGGTTTTTCCCAGTATTAAGACTTGGCGATTGTATTTTGTCCATTAGACTCTTACTACCTTCGTTACGTCCTTGAGAACGAAGAATATCTTTGATTTGGTCTTTATACAGCAGAAACATAGCGACGTCAGCAACATTGGCGTGACTTGACCACAATTCTTGTGCCATATCTTTAGTAGCAAATCTATATACTTCTTCTTTCTGTTTTCTAGTTACTTTACCCCCCATGAATCTATCCATTTCTTTTAAGTGATTTTGCAATCCTTTTCTTGCTTCACTTATTTGTTTATTTTTTTGTTCAGCGTTTTGTTGATGAGTTTTAGTTATAAGTTCTCTTTGTTGTTTGATAGCTGTTTTAATAGTTCTTTTTATTTCTCTACCCTTAACAGCAATCATTCCATTACGCTGCATTTTATCTACTGTATCATCAATTTCAGACTGAGTCAATCCGTCAGCTTTTAATTCTTCAATTATAAGCTCTTTGTTAGAATAGTCTAAATATTTTTCTAGTGTCTCTATTTCTGGACTAGATACCTCGTCTTTAGGAGATTCATCCTTGTTATTCATCGCTGCTAAAGTTTGTTTTACTTCTTCTTTAGTAGCTCCTTCAATACCCAGCTCTTTAGCCACTTTGTTCCAGTCTAAATCGCTTTCTTCTTTTGACTCTAGAGTTGGCTCCCATTCATATTCTTCTTCTTCTTTAGACTCTTCTTCTGATTCTTGTTTTTTTTCCCATTTCCATCCATCTTCTTCTGTTACTGACTCCCCTTCATCATCTTCATCTTTTTTAGATTCTGAAGAATCAGTATCTCCTATAGGAGCGGATTCTGTAAATGCTAATGGATTAAATTCGTCTTTAACTTCTTTTGATTCTGTAGATGCTTCGTTAGCAACTTCTTCTACTAAGCTTGATTTTTCTTCTGACATATTATTTATTTTATTGGTCCCTATTTTGCAAAGATACAAATTATTTTTTAACTTTTTCTTTCGCTCTCATTTTATCCTCTGCTGTAGCTTCTGACTCTCCACTATAAACATTTCTTTCACCCTCTTTATTATCAGTGTCTTTGCTTAATTCATGGTCAGCTAATTTTTTACTAAATTCAGCGTCTTGAGACGAATCATGTATGTCTCTTTTGTCTTCTGATTGTAATTTTGCTACAGCCATTCTGGATTCAGCTTGGATTTCAGCGACTTGTATTTTTGTATCATTATCCATTTGTTTTAATTGAGCTTCTGCTTCAAATTTAGACTGTTCAGCTTCTTGCTGAGCTTGTATTTGCTGCATTTCTCTTTGCTGTTGTTCCGCTGCTTGTTCTTTCATTTTTTCCATACCTTTTTCCAGAACTTTTTCAGCTTCGGTCATAGTATCAGCTTTAATAACCTTTAATATATTTAATAAGTCAATATTACCAGCTTGTAACGCGGATTGAGCTAATTGTTGTACAACTTGTTTCATCGCGTCGTCCTTACCACTGTCTCCAACATAAACTCCGTAATCTTGTAAAGCAATAGAAGGCATTATATTTAGGAATTTATAAGCTCCGTCTCCTAATATCATCGCAGCTTTTTTACCATCAGCCCAAGCAATTTTCATGTTATTACATAAACTTTCTAATACTCTTTGTTTAACTTCCGCGTGAGAATAGAACCATGATTCAGTTATTGTAGAAGATTGAACTACACTCCTTTGTACGTTACCTACATATTCATATTGTTCTACCGCTCCCTCTCTTTGTCTGGTTACCCCAGAAAGTTGTCCAGCCATATCTTCTAACATCAGTTTTAAATTAATTAATTGTTGAACCGATTGAGATAATGTAAAATCTACTTGTTGAAACTGATTAAATGATTGTATTTGGCCTCCTTCATCTTTTGAATTAATAGGTATAATACCATCTGTTTTTAAATGATATAATACAGTCTGCATATCCATTCCTACGTTTGTAGGTATTTGTGACGTATCATACACAACTGCTTTTCCTCCAGAACGAGCCATAGCTAATTCTATTTGGTATACTACAATATTATATAACATTTGTACGTTATGTAACAAATCTACTATAGAGGTACTTTTCCCTGTAGTATTTCCTTTTATACATCCAATATAAGATAAAGCTGTTTTTCCTGGGTCATCTACGCTTCTAACTTGATTATCTCTCCTTTTAGCTTTAACAAGAATTTTTCCTCCGATTTTAGTAGCTTCCCATATATCATCCACCCATTTTGTTTCTATAGTTTCTCCTTTTCTTTTTCTATAAGTATCTTTTACCATCTTTCTAAATGGTCTATCAGGGTCGTATTTATTCGGAGATAATTTAAATTTGATAGCTCTTAATGATTTCCATTCCACTGATATAACACGAATACGATTTTCTTTTCCATAACCCGCGTCTAACCATTGAAAATTACTATTATATCCTTCAGTCCCTGAACCAAAAGCGTTTCTCATTCCGTCTAATTCTTCTAAATCTTCTTTAGTTAACCATTCTTTAAACTCATCATTAATTTCATTTACAGACAACCATCTTTCTTCTCCCACCCAAGAAGCGTCATCTAAATAATCCGAATGAACAGAATTATCATATATAACAGAACGAGGGTCAACTCTACGAGCGTGAGGGTCTCCATTTACTATATCTACTTTAAAAAATTCTTTACCTGTAACTAATAAATCTCTAAATCCTTCTTTAAATTTATCTTTTAAGTTATATCTATTTAATACATATTCTAATCCATCTTGAGCATTTTCCTCTACCATTTCTCTATAATTATATTTCATATATATACTTATATCGTCTGGCACTGGCATACCTTGACCTTCATCGGTTATAGGAGCTCCATATACTTCTTCAAACTCTGAATGAATATCTTGTAATAAAGATTTCATCTGAATAGCAACCTTATGGTCTAATTTTCTTATTACAGCTTCTTTATTAATAGTAGAAACTTTCATGTCTATAGGTCTTTTTAACTCTTCTCCTACAAGTAAGTCTATTTTAGGTGTAATTATTGGATAATTTACGAGTCTAGCTGGATATGTTAATCCATACTGCTCTGTAATATACGCGTAGTCATCTTGATTTATATCTCCATTGTAAATAGCGTAATTTCCAATATCATTAGTTCTTGACGTTGTATAGGTACTATCATTATGTGACATATATCCTATAATAGAATCTAATACATTATTACACCATTCTTTGTTTTTTTCTTTTTCTGAAACCACCATTGATGGAAAAGAGGTTATTTTTCTTCTCATACTAATTTAATTTAATTGGAGTACCATTAATACTCCTTTTATAATACTTAAAACCTATATCTATTGTTTCTTTTTCTTGTACCCTCATTCTATAATTATCTATATTATGAATCAGACATATACCAAAAGCCATAGCTCGGTCTGTATTTCTTAATCCATAATTTGCTAATTCATCTATTAAATCTAAAAACCAAATTTCTTTGACATTTTCTCTTATATAATCATCTATCAAATCTTCTAATAAAGCTTTCACTTGTTTGTTCATGTGAACCCCATATTGATTCCTTGTCCTAGAGCCTGGATTATGAGCAGACTCAGGTTTTTCTTTTAAATATTTTAACGCATTCATACGTTTAAAATAATCTAATATCCCTATCTTTGTATACTCCACTAACATCTTAGCGTTATAATAAACAGCTAACTTTAAACACCCATCCCAAAAATCTTCTTTTTTAGGTGGTCTATCTGTATATTCAGCTACCACGTAATCGCTTGGTATATTTGTATTTGCAAATCTACGATAAATTATTGCACTTCCCAAGGATTCTGACGCTCCAGCTTCATCTTGGTCATAAGAGTCCACTCCTCCGATGTCAATTCCGCTAAATTCTGGCATTGGATGAGCTAAAATTTTAAAAGGTCCTTTTGGATGAGGCCTCCACGCTACTTTTAATTCTTGGTCATCATTTAACACCCAGTCTAAATATCCAGATTGTATTTGATTCTTATAATCTTTACTTCCGAGTATTCTTGACCTTTGAGCGTTTAACAAAGATATATCAAATCTGCTTTCTTTCGTATTAAGAAAAGCTTCTTCTATAGTTAAAGGATAGTTTTGTATATGTAAATTATACGCTTCGTTATCTCCAGATTTTCTTATTATTTCTCTATCTTCTGTTAACTTATCTTTTGCTCCTGAAACATCCTCCTCTCCTGTTTCTATATCGAAGAAACCATAATAAGCTTTAGAAGCGGGAATAAACATAGGTATAAGATTATACGCGTCAGAACTATAATACATATCCATAAAGTCTTTGGAAGCTTTTGAAATATCACCACCTGTACCTCCAACAATAGGAACTCCAAACTGAATATCACCATCCATAAAACATGCTTTAGATGACATATAAGCGTTTTTCAAATGTTTAAATTCTCCAGCTTCTTCAAAAACCATTAAAGATGTTCTTTCACCTTTGAACACCTCTGGATTGTCCATCGTTCTACATATAATAGTAGATTGATATCCTCCTATCTCCCATTTACCATCTTTATTTTTTTGTTTATATCCTGAACGTAATATACCATCTGTATCTTTTAATACGGAATGTTTAAAGTTTGGATGTATGCCGTTAAGACCTTTTTTTGTTTTATCAAAGAACGCGTCAGCTGTAGCTTGTAATCCAGCAGCTACACCTATATCATTATAAGGAAAAAATGTATATTCATGAGCTACCATACCAGAGTTCATGTAAGAAAATCCTTTATCCCTTGCTTTTATCACAATCATTCCTTTTCCTTCTTCTTTACATGTTTCAAATAGATTAAAATATTCTCTATCCATTTCTCTGTACCATGGATGTATAAGAGATTTACGTCCTCCCTTCTCTCCACTATTACCTAAGATGTAATAAAAATTTAAATAAAAATAATATTTACCAGAAATCTTAGGCATACCTTTTGGTTTAAAACCATTAATACATCTATCTTGTTGTTCTGTCCACCATTCTTGATAAGAAACAGAACCTTCTTCTAAATCAGGAAAACCTTTATTTGGAATAGGCCTGTATTTTTGTGGGTCAAATTTTATCTTACCCATACTTTATCTTTTTAGGTTTGTCAAATCCAAATACATTTTTATTTTTCATTTTACTTATTTCTTTTCTGTCCATCCATTCCCTTAAATTAATATTATAGTTTTCTATACTATACTTATTATATTCTTCGGCTCTCTTCCAATTTCCTTTTCTGTAATGAAATGAATATCTTTGTTTTAAATAAATAAGATTATTCTTTTTTTTAATCGCACTAGTTCTACCTTTTTGATTAACTTTAATAGGTTTCTTTTTTACACCTATAGGTTTTCTAATACTTTTTTTCATTACATTTCTTTTATTTTCTTACGATTCTCTAGAAACGACAATCCTTTATCTCCCGCAATTTTCTGTCTTTGACCTCTTCTTTCAATAGAGTCCAATAAAGATTGTCTAGTTTTTAATATTTTTTCTACACCTATCATGAGTTTTTGCAATAATTCAGCATTTTCTTCGTTCAAGAACATACTGTCAATTAAATTCGTAAACTCATTAATCTTTTTATTAAAAGCTATAAGCTGTTCATCTAAAGGGTCGAATTGTAATTCTTTATATTTATCTGCAGCAGCTTTCATCTCAGGTTTTTTATGACCTGACCACGTATAACTATTGTATAAATCCATAGAAACTGCTTTCATTCTTTCCTTTTCGGTATAATGTCTATAAGGACTTTCATAATCATATACCAAAGCAATCCATTTCATTGCAGTTTGACCTAACTTTTCTGTTTCTAGAACTGTTTTAAATTCTGGAACAAGAACAACTCCATTATCCTCCCTATAAATATCTCCCTTTTTGTTTATTTGTAACAAGTACATACTAAAATCCTGTGTGCATTAATTTGAATGTATTTCTATATTTTAACTTACTAGTTTTTCTTTTATATAGTTTATCTAATTTGTAATAAGGATTTTCACAAAGTGAAACTGTACTTTCTAAATAAATAAAATTATTATCTTCTATTTTATCTATAAGTATACTTTCTTCTTTTAGTAAATCCTTAAAATTATCATAGTTCTTTTCTAAGTAAAAAAAATCACCATGTTTAATTATTCTTCCTTTATTTTTATTAATTATATTCATTTTACAAATATACGAAATTTATTGTTATGGACTGCAAACAGAAAACCCCTTTAAAGAAAGGGGCTAACTGTATGAAAACATGTAAAGGTAAAGAAGTTACAAAATTACAAAAATATTTTATTTTTGATAAGGATTTATCATATTATTTATTTGAGAAGCTTTGTCTCGTACATCTTGATTAAACATTTCCCACCATTGCATCTCTTTAGTCTTGATTATTTCCTCGTCTTCTGTAGGCATCATAAAAGAGTACGCTTTCTGTTGTACTGACTGTTCTTGATGTTGTTGATACTTATCTTCCATAGTTGGGAATCCAGTTTTAATTGTATATGGATTATTAACTTGTGAAAATTGTCCTTGAATTTCAGTATGACCTTGTGGGTTTAATGGATTGTAAGGATTATTTACTTCAGGAGATACAGTTTCTTGTTCAAGAGGTATATTATTTTCTTTAGCCCAATCTTCATAACTTAGAATATTATATCTAGGGTCATTATAACTTTCCATCGCTCCGAGATTTTCAGAAAGTTTATATCCGAAACTTTTATCTCTTCTACTTGTTATATCTTTACGATATTCTTGATATTTATCCCATCCTGGAGGAGAAGTCATTTCTATTAATTGTGGCTCTGGAGAGTCGGGTGAGATTTGTTTAATAGAAATAGGTTCAATTTTTACATTACTATATAAATTGTATCTATCTTCTCCCTGATAAACCGAAGGATTCATGTTTATCACTCTTGTTCCCATAACATCTGGACTATCTACAGATAGTGTGTTAAATTGTTCTTCATGTTGGTAATAATCAGCTTGGTGTTCTTTTGGTAGATTATCTACACTTATCTCTCCAAATGTTACGTGAAAATGGTCATGTTCATCTAATACATCTACATTAAAATCTTTTATAAATTCAGCAGCTTTTTTGTTTTTCCCGCTATCACCATCTTTTAACCACTGCTTAAATTCTCCAACGAAATCACCAGCATCTCCTGTCATATGCTCCATAGGATATAATTTATCAGCTTCTTCCATAGTCATTTCTCCAGATATCACTTTATGCCAAATATTATTAATCCAATCAGTCATATAATCTACATCTTGATTATCCCATTCTTCATCACTTACATTATTACGTTTATAATCTCTTAGTGTAACCCCTAAAGAATCTGCTATTGCTTGTTGATATTCAGGATAATTTCCATAAACATGAGCGTCGTCTCTTTGATATATACCATATACTCTCGTTTGGTCCTTACCTCCTCTTTGACCACTAGTCATTTTTATCTCTCCGTCATAACCATAATATCTTGCCATAGCTATAGCTAAAAATGCGTTCTTACCTACATTTAAATTAGGATTTCTATCAGAATCTTCATATCTCATTCTTGGAAAAGCCCCTCTATCTTTAGAAGCTGCTGATTTTGAATATTCTAATATAGGATTAGTTTCTTCTTCAGTTTTTCCTCCAGTATTAAATTTACCCCCCTTCTTAAAAGACGATATATTTGGATTGTTATATGCGTATTCTTCTTCTATTAGGTAGGGGTTCTGAACTTCTTCCGACACCGAAGGTGTCAAATTTGGGTCGGGATTTCCTTGTACACTTATATCTTGAGTGGGCGTAACATTCATTCCTTCCGTGGGAAGTACTTCTGTTCCTTCCGTGGGAGTGATTTCTGGAGTTACCTCTGGGTCTACTACTGGTTCAACATAAGTGGCGTCATGTATTGTAAGTGTGTTGTCTTTACTAGAACCTTTAGCTCCTAAATCATCTATATTAATAGTATAATACTTTGTTTCGTCATATATATAGTCTTCTCCTAAAGTATTTGTAGAGTAATCTAATTCTTTATTCATTCTGTTAAACGTAGCGGAAGGTCCTTTGGAATGTGTGTCTGTTCTAACTCCAATACCCCCTGTATCGTCAACTATTTTTTTAGTTTGATGTAAAACACTATTAAATTCTTCTGATGATAATTGGTCATCATACTTATTCATTAATTCATAAAGAGTGATTTGCATAGCTCTTTTTGTACTTCCTCCAGTATTTCTATTAATAATATCGGATTCAAGATGAGAATCTCCTGTAAAATGTATTAAAGAAGATAATACAGTAAAATCTTCAAAGTTTGAAACCTTATCAAATAAATCAGAATTATTATTGTAGTTTTTGTTTACAGTGAGACTAACGATATCTTCCTGTGTAGTACTAGAGAATTTAATATTTTCTACATATTCTTCAAGCTTGTCATTGTCCCATCCAAGGTCTTTTTTAATGGTTGCAATATCTTTACCAGCCATATTATAAACCTTTCCGTCTTTCTTTGTATACTTAAGTCCATCCATAATGGTCTTAGCATCTTCTTTACTTACTCCATGTTTTATTAAATCTTTTTCTTTTGTTAAAGCCATTACATCTAACCCTGAGCCAAATGTAATACCAGACCCATCAGTTACTAGATGTCCGTGTTCTTTATATCCTTCAGTTAATTTAAAATGGGATAGTAATTCAGTTTTTTGTTCTTTGGTTAAGTCGTCCCAAGATGTGAATTTAAAATCTTCTTCAGTAAGAGTCTCGCTTTTTTTTTCTACCTTTCCTCCTTCTTTGAAAGAAGTTACTCTAGGACTAATCAATGAATGAGCCATTACAGAACCCCCTTCGTAAGGAGTTAATCCTTGATACCCACCCCCTCCAGTTTTTCCTGATAATACATTTCCAAATTCATCAACACCTATACCACCTTCTGACGGAGGAATAACCCCTTCACCAAAAAATGTTGAATATGGACTAACAAAAGAACCAGTAACTGAACCAAGATTACTGGTAAGCCCTTGAGTAGCTTGAACACCCCAAGTACCTCCAGTTTTAAACTTACGATTACTGTAACCAGGGTTAGACGATAGTCCTGAAAATCTTTGTATATTCGCTAATACTGTCGGGACATGCTTAACCTTACCTATTAGCTCCATCATATCTCTATAAGTTGCCATATTTTATGTTTTAATCGTGTTGTCTACGGAATTTACCTGTACTATGAATTTTGCCTCCATGATTATACTTGTACTTCATTCCTCCAGCAGCTTTCTTTTTTTTCGTAAACTTCTTTTGTAGTCTAGAATCTAATCTTTGAAGACCTTCTTTAAACTTTCTTAAAGATGTTCCAATTCTAGATTTACCATCTTTATAAAATCCTGATTGTATTTTTCCGTGTAACTTACCCAAGTCGGAACCAATTTGTTTCAGTCCCATTCCAATATAATCTTTTTTAGGGTCAAACTTCTTTTTAGGGTTGTTTCTTTTTCTAGGCATAATATTATGTTTTTATTTGATTACAAAGATAGAAAAAATTTTTTTATTATTTTTTAAAAATTGTATTTTGTTGTGAGGGAGGGATACGATATGGGTAAATCCCCCCTTCCATTTCTAAAACTTGGATAGGGTGGGGGTCTCTCGTCGCTACGCTCCTCGTTTGAATTTCCAATAGATATTAACCAATACTATAATACTATGAACTACTTCATTCTATTCATCTCTATCATACTTGTGATAGCAAAAGCAGCATTCTTCGGTATAGCTGTTTACATTTTATACTTAATCTTTATCAAAAAAGATAAGAAAACATTAGATACTATTAAAGAATTGAGAGGATAATACCTCTCTTTTTGCTTTAAAGTATATGAAAGTGCACAATTATGCTGTAATTTATGTGAAAGTGTGAGCTTGCTAGCTAATCTAATACCCATTAAAACTATACTATTTACTAGTATTATCTAACTATAATCATTTAATACATTGATAATCAATAAGTTATCGAATATTTATCATAAAATATACTAAATAACTAACTACTATATTTATTTAACTGTTTAATATATAATACAAATATGCTACGAAGTTATACAAAATATTTGATATTGTCAAGTGTTGCACAACATTTATTTTCAACCATATACTATCAGTATGTATTTATGTGATTAACAATATCTTACGATAGTCACTCCGTTCCTTCGGTTTATGTTACTAATAGGACATTACAGAAAGATACCGAGTTAGTATCTGATGTAGACAACGATAGTTGTACAAGTCAGTTGAAGAACTATAAACTTACAACTCAAAGGTATTCTCATTACCTTAACAAACAGAGAAAGAAAGATGATTAAGAGATAGTCTTTCTTTTACACACGAAGCGTCGTGCCTCCTTTCGGCGTTGTATTACATATAGATATTAACCAATAAATATATTATTATGAAAAGATTATTCACCTTTATTAAACAATTATTCACAAAGAAATGTGATGAACCATTACACAATCATCATGATGGCTGTCCAGAATGTGATATGCCTGATGATAGTTATGAGTATCCTGATAATCACTGGACAAACACAGACTGTACAGAATCTGATATAGAAAAGTATTATGAAGACAATGTCACAATATTAGACTGTGGTTCAATAGTTAACAAACATGAATATAAAGAGAGAGGCTATTAGTCTCTTTCTTTCATCTACGAATAGAACCTTTGGTTCTTTCGGTTTATGTTACATATAGGACATATTTATCTAAACTTTCGGGCAGACACACAATATAATATAGCTGCTATCAAGTAAAGACAATGTCCTTTTTTTCTCTCGAAGCGGACTACGTCCTTTCGGTGTTATATTACATATAACTATTAATCAATATATATTATTATGAAAGAAAAAGAAACAAACTATGCACCATCTTATGAAGAACTAGAAGTATTAGAAGAATGTTACAACTGTCTTGTTCTTTCACGAGTATCAGATGAATTAAAAAAAGATTTCAGAAATGTAATCAAATCATTACATCATAAACATATGAACTATTCATTGCGTGATGTTGATTTAAGTGGAATAAAATATTATAAAATTAAATTATGAAATATTATCAATCAGTTCAAAACTTTATCGTTAAAGTATACAATACATTGTATGTATATTATAACTAATTATTAACTTACATAAATATTAAATTATGAGTATACTTTTAATCGCGTTCTTCACCGCTATAGGCTATTTTATAATAGTCTGGAAGATGATAGGTATAGATAGACTAAGAAAGACACAAGTCTTGTGGGATATATTATTTACACTTGGTTTACCAATACTATTTATCGGCACATTTAGTGGACTAGCTACAGCTGTATTAGCAGGAGTTATGTTCTCACTATTTACATCAATGTTACCTAAAGAGAGCTAGCCTCTCTTTTTAGAACTCACTTTGTTCGTTCAATTTATATTATCTATAGATATATGTGTGGCCAAATAATACCAGAGTGATTAAGTAACTACGACTAAAACTCAAGCACATATTATCAACATAATATTAGTAAGGTTAATGTTAAAACAGGTTGGAAAGGTTAGTAATACAAATAATTTATAATTGCTGTTATACTTTGTGTGTGATTACAACTCCTTTCCTTCCTTTTGCAATCAAATGAATGTTTAATTAAATAATAAAATTATGAAATTAGTAGCCATCTTCATGTTAGTTTCAACTTGCATGATGAACCCTCCGACAGTATTATCTGAATGTGATGATACAACAACATCAACACAAATAGATACAATATGTTATATCTATGATAGTATATCTAATAAAACTAGTGTTGTAACTATTCATCCTCCTACATTTAAGGACACAACTCTTCAACCTACAATATACAAAGGTGTGTATATTAGAGAAGAATCTAATCACGAATGTCCATGGTAGAGTTAAGTATAAAAAAAGTAAACGCATATAACAAAATATTAGACGTTATAAATAATAGTTCTACAAAACATCATCAAGACGTAGCATATATAATGATAGAAAGATTCGGGAATTTATTCTTTGACGAATCACTTACAGAAATATTATTAGAAACAGCTAATAAAACATTTGGATATACAGATTAATTAAGAACCCTTCGGGGTTCTTTTTTTGTTATATATAAATATTAATGTAAAAATAAAACTATGACAAAAGAATCTAAACAATTAACAGCTGAAGAACTTAATGATAAGTATCTAAAAATTATAGATAAAGAATTTGACTGGAAAGTATGGCAATACAAAGGAATTTGGTGTATAATCAATAGACATTCAGATTGGAAACATTTAAATGCATACATTGGATTACCAGACGAAGTTGATTTAGGTTCTCATGTTTATGAACATCCTTGGTTTCAAGTAGAAGATAACGGATACTTTGACGAAGGTTGTTTACATGTATTTGTTAATGTACATGGAGGCATAACCTGGGGTCCTGAACGTACAGATAATGGATTTATGTCGTTTCATATCAATAAACCATTAACATGGATAGGTTTTGATTGTAGTCATTCAGGAGACTGGACTCCTGGTCATCAGTCGGGAGAATATAGAACTATCGATTATGTAACACAAGAATGTAATAAAGTAGTAGATGATTATTATGAATCATTTTTAGATACTTTAAAAGCACAAATTGAAGAATTATAAGAGAGCCCTTTGGGCTCTTTTTTTGTTATGTATAAGTATTAATTTAAAATATTAAAAAATGGCAAAAGCTAAAACAACAAAGAAAGCTACTAAAGCAGTAGCAAAAACAGTAGAAGCAGAAACTACTAAAGCTCAATCTACATTAGTTCCTAATCTATTTATTACAGACCATACTTATAAAACTGGTACAACTGTATTAAATATTGGTATTAAATTACCTGACTTTATTGACTTCCTTAATAATAATAAGAGAGTAAGTAAAGACGGTAACTCTTGGGTTAACATCAAGTTTATACCATCAAGCAAAGAGAATCGTTCTCATGTTCCAGTGTTAGATGAATACTGGCATAAAGACGCTCAAAACTTAGCTGATGATGTATTCGGCGAAGATTTTGAGAAAGAGAGTAGAGCAGTAGAGAATAAAGTTACTGCATAATAATTATAAGAGAGAGTATTATCGTTCAACGAGCGTTACGTACAAAATAGGATAAAGTCAACGCGCCTATCGGTTAACGCTCTCTCTTTTGCCCTCGAAGCGACTTCGTCTTTCGGTCTTTTCATTGCATATAAATTATTAACCCCTTAAATTTATATTTATGAATAAGCAATTTGAATTAACTGATGATTACATCAAAAAATTGAAAACACTATTACGAATGAAGAAAATTACTTCTTATGACGTAGCTCATGCTTCGTTTAGAAAAGCAAATCAACACTGTATAATTAGTTCTACAGATAAAAGAAAATTAACTATCACATTTATAAACGGTGATGTAAAGAAATTTCCTTCAATTATATCTTTATTAAACGAAATTAAAATAATTAATAAATGGTATAAATCTGCTAGAAGAAAGTATATCAAAAGATATTATAAAGTAATAGGAAAATGGAATAACAGGCATAAAAATAAACCTCCTAAACAAGAACAGTTTAATGCCTTAATTGAAAAATATAATATATGATAGTTACTGAAGAATTAAAATTAAAATCTAACATAAGAGCAAGGTGTGCTAAAATTATAGCCACCTTGAATACTCCTTATGAACAACTATCTGTTGAACAACTAATTGAACAAACAGAAAAATTATTTGATTATTGTATGTATAATAAAATTATTAAAAATGGAAAATAAAGATTTAGAAAACATAGTAAAGTATAAAGACGAATTAACATCGAATGCACTACAAGGTATGATTGACAGTTTACAAAAACAAGTAAATGAATTAAATACAGAAATTAGTAATAAACAAAGAACATTAGATGATTTAAATAAGCCTGAATTAAGTCAAGAACAATTTGATTTACTTTATGACGCTATAACAGACGGTATAGATAACACTAATTTTGAAGACGATAATTTTGATTATGACCCTGAGTTTAGTGGTAGAGAACTTTATCTTAGTGGTCTCTATTATAATAGTAAAGATATATTAACAGAAAATATTCAGGAAAGTATAAAAAGTATTTTTAAAATTACACAAAAAAGTAGTAAAGAAGAACTTGATAAAGAAAATGAACAGGCGGTTCTTAATGCAGAAGACCCAAATTACCCAACTGCAGATGATAGAGATTATGAAAAATATTACAAACAATGATGAATCTTAATTACGAAAACTGGGTAAAGGCTACATATCAACATTGTGATGACCCTACAGAACACGATGAAGGAGAAGCTGAAGCATTTGCTGAAGAAGATGTAGAATTACATATGTGTTTAGAATACCTAGACGAACACAATATGATGGATGACTTTTTAATATGGGTAAATAAAAATTATAAATAATATGAAAACAACAGAACAAATTCTTAATGAAAACGGACTTAACTGGAATGTAACTAAAGAAAAGTTAATGTATGCTGGAGAATGTACTTCTGAGGCTAACAATGGTTTACATCACACAGACTATTACGGTATAGTTCGTGAAGATACTGGAGAAGTATTCACTACAGTTAAGGAAGGGTACACTCCTACACAGAACTCTAAAATCATAGATACTATGCAATCAATCGCAGGTAATAATGATTTAATAATTACTAAAGCTTTAGCGATAAATGGTGGTAGAAAAATATTAGTACAAATGCAAAAGCCTGATAATACAGTATATATAGGTGACCAAGAAACTAAACAATATGTATACGCTATTAATTCTCATGATGGTACATCAGCTTTAAAGTTTGGCTTTATGAATCAAGTGATATATTGTTCAAATCAATTTGCTTGGATGAGTAATAATGGACTTAAAGGATATGTTCATAAACAATCTATTCAAGACAAAGTAGATAACCTACCAGAGATTCTTAACTTTGATGGACAGGAAGAAAGAATTGCTCAGCTACAAAAGATGAGTTTAGAGTATGTACCAAGCATTCTAGCATCTAAATTGGTAGACCATCTTACTGGTATGGATTCTACACAAATTGGATGGGCTGATAATTATACTACAAGAAAGATGAATATTAGAGATGGTTTAACTACTTGTATTACTAGAGAAACAAACAGACTTGGTATGAATAAGTGGGGTTTGTTTAATGGTGTGACTATGTATACATCTCATCATAAATCTATACCTAACAGAGAAAATGGTAGAGAAGAGTCTGTTTATACTGGCTCAGGCCAGAAAATGAATGACAATGCATTCAAATGGTTAGTCAATGAAGGTAATTAGAAGAGTGT
>CEUI01018938.1_pt1 | contig 15748 bp, 26 predicted proteins | sample 531411 | NCBI WGS metagenome assembly CEUI01 (sample SAMEA2622841, study PRJEB7988) | marine metagenome | isolation source: saline water (ENVO:00002010), including
TCTGTTAAGTTTGTATGATAATCAGCTACTTTCTTTAGATTATTAATCAAATCGTTCATAATAATACCTTTTTTATAATGTTAAGATTTAGGGTTAGAACCTACTGAAGTTATTCACAACAGTAGGATTCTGTTTTACCTAACCCTTATGAGAGCACGCTACACTCAATGCATTATGATGCCTTTTAGTAGCAAGTTTGCGTATTGCAGTTTGGATACCATTGTTAGAAAGAAGGGTCTCCTATCACCATTTTGTACATGATCATAGAATTTCTTATTTCTCTGATACCATTCTGCTAATTCGCTTGTTGACATGCCCCTCAAGTCATCAAACTTCGAATGTATCGTAGGTATATACGGTCTCTTCACTGGTGGAAGATCCTTTGTTATCTCGATCAGGGTCTTTGCCCATCTCTGTTTCCTTGTCATAGCGTGTTCCTCCGTTGGTTATATGTATTTGTACATCACCAAAGTTGTGCATTGTTTCAAGTAATGCAATCACTTGTGATGTATTTACACCTGTTTCTGTTTTTATTGTTTGGTTTTGAACAGTAACCTCGAGATTGTATTTATTTCTATTGGTTATATATCCTATGCTTTTATTTGTAGCATTTTTGGCAAGTTTAAGCGTTTGATTTATCGCATAAACTATATAACCTACTGTTTTTCCAACAGTTCCAGCAACTCTGAATTTACTCATGTTACCTCTTTCCTTGATTTTATATCATTATCTACATCATATAAATCATTTGCATTAAACATTTCATATGATTTTCTCTTACCGTCTGAATATTCACTAAAGCATCTTTCACAAAAGTATACTTCTGTATATTCTGGTTCGATCATTGTAGTATGATATACGTTGGATTGTACTTCCTGTGAAGTTAGTTCACAGTCGTGTATGTTGCATTTCATAAAACCTCCTATAAATGCAAAGAAAAGGGTTTACTGAAATGTATTTTTATGTATTTTGTTTATATTACTTAGCAATTTCGCTAAGCTGCTTGTATTACTTACTACATCTTCTCCTATTAGGTCGAAGATTTCATTTCCCAACCACTCTAGTTCTTCCTTGGAAAATAGTATAGATACATGCGTTTTTTGCTGTATCTTCTCTGCCTGAGTTTTGTCTAATTGTACTTGTGTATAATTATCGCTCATTACCTGTTTCCTCCTTTTTTGAAAACATGATTTTGTGATAGTCTTCGTCAGAAATATCATCAAAGCCTAAAGCCCATCTTAATGCAGATACCCAACCTTGATAGACTTTAGTCATGTCTTTATCTTTTTGTTTAGATTCTTTATTCATATAAACAACATTACTTAAATCATTAACAAGGTCTTGGTAATAAGATAGTTTTATTACTAACATGTCTTTAGATTTAACATTTAACTTACTCATTTGTAGTCTTGAAAATAGTTTTCTATATTATATTCAATTGTATCCCAACTAACACCAAGTGATGCGTCATGACGACGATCTACTTCGTATAAAATATCCATACACTGTTCATCTGTAAGTTTTACAGGTATTTCCATTTCTGCTGCCATTTGTTTTACATCATCAATACACCATATTAATGCTATTGAATTTGTTTCATTATAACCATGTTGATAATTATATTGTGGTTTACTCATTATTTTCCCTCCATATTAATTCCATGTTATAGATATTAGCTACTTTTTTGAGAAGAATTGTTGTATAATGTCTTTTATCTGATGTCATTTCATCAACAAATCCCTCAATAAATAAGTAATCTATTGCTTCCATACATTCTTTCTTTGTTACTTTATTTAGCATATTATACTCCTTTTTTGAGTTATATAACATAGTTAAGCTACGCCCCTAGTTCAGCTATCAGAACTTTAACCGTGTGTGTTTATAGTCTAACATATAACAAGGCTCTAGATTTATTACGGCACGTACTTGTTAGTGATGCCCAGCGTTTTTACTTTTACCCATAATTTTAAAAGGATTATCCTTTGAGCACAAGTTCATCGGTGACCTAACTATATTATATAAGCTAAAAAAAAGGGAAGCGGTTTGACCCACTTCCCTTATGTTTGTTATGCTTGATCGCCTACTATCATGAATCTGTACGATCCATTAGACTTACTGGAATACACACTATCTTCTGTTGTAAGAATGCGTAGACCTTTCTTAGCAAGTTCATCTCTTGCAGAAGCTACACTCTCTTCAGTAGCGTGTGAATTTATCCACATGTTATAGATGACAGGCTGTTTATCACTGCCCTCATCAGGCAATTCAGATGCTTTCACATCAGCAAATGACACACGTTCATTCTCCCACTCATCATCTACTTTCGTAGACATTTGAAAAGTAATTGCTGGTGCAATCACACTTAAGATAGTATTGAGTTTTAACATATAGTACTCTCTTTCTTTATTTGTTATTAGTTAACTATCAAATAAAAGGGTAATTTAAAGAAACGCCTTTTTTGACAAGAAGTCATTTTTTAGGTAATAGTATAAAAAAGGGGAGAATAAATCTCCCCTATAAATACAAGTACACACTTTCCCGTGTTTAACATAACCCTGCTCGATTGCCACCAAACATTGTATTTATTAGTGTAATCAATCTAGATGATACTTCATCTCTAGGTACTCAAAATTCTCTTGTTCACTAGAGAGATCATATAGATCAGATAATCTCTCTTCGTTATAGTAGCGTACCCGTTGAAGATAATCATAAGATTGTATATGATGTTCTTGACATTTTACATGTCCATTAACATCAGTTGTATTTGTACTTTCACATTGTTCACACAACATAGTATCTCCTTTGTTTATGATTGATCAAAAAAAAGGGTAAACTCAGTTAAGTCTACCCTTTAATTATTGTTTATTAACAGAGTGCGTCAAGATCTTTACCTTTTCTGTCAATAAATATTTCATATGCACGGTCTTCATAGTTAAAGTCTAATTCTCTATCTGCACCTGTTTCTGCAAATATACAATCTAACTCGTCACTATTTCTTGTTATCCAATCGACCCAATATTTAAAACTATCATCCATAAGTATTCTCCTGTTATATTATTGATTAACACCATAAAAAAGGGTAGCCCAACATTTGCTGAGCTACCCAGTTATGATTATACAACGAGAAATAGACAAGCTAGACCAAGTAAGAATGCAAACATACTCCCTAGGAATATGAAGTATCTTGCTGTAACTAGTGAAGATTCTAAATCTTCTATGTTACTTTGTAAATCCTTCATATTCGCAAGTTCTTTTACAAGATTAACTCTAGTGCTTTCATTGACTTCCTTTAGAAGCTCTATTTCAGCATTAAGCTCATTTATTTCAAGAATTGACTCTTTTCTAAAAGAATCAAATTCATCAGAAACTGTACCTACTTTATACCATAAAGTCATAATTACATTATCTATACCTTCAGGTACTTGATATAATCTCTTTACAAACTCTTTCTTTCTACTATCAGCTGGTAATTGGTCATATGAATGATGTCCATTTACAGCTCTAGCTGATGAATCCCACGCTTGTTTTATTGCTTTCATTACAGACATATATGCCTCCTTAGTTATTAATTACACAAAAAAAAGGGTAAGCTCTGTTGAGCCTACCCTTGTAGCATTATATTGGCAAGTCATCGGATTCTTGCATCATCCGATCATACTCACGTTCATGTACTGTCTGTTTAGCTGTATAATATACCTCTCTGGATATTTCTACACCAGACTTAACCTTATCTATAGCATTAACACCTAACGCTGTTACAGTTAAACCTAACGCTTTACTTACATTTACTATACTACGTAGTTTATTCATAATAGTGTACCTTTCTTAGTTAATTAATTACACAAATATAAGGGTAGCTAAAGCTGAGTAGTACCAGTAAGCTCTCACGTGTAGGTGTGGATTAGTATAGAAAGCTCACGCATATGTGTTGGGGGATTGAGTAGTCACAGTGATGTGATAGCTAAGAGTTACACTTACCCTCACCTGTGCACAGGGCTAAGGTCTGACTAGTAGTACACGTAGTCATACGTGTTGCACTAGTCAGGCTTAGGGGTGTGCCAGCTGTGAGTTTGGGTGGGTAATCAAGGTAGTGTGTGAACGTTACAGTGAACTCAATCTCACTGAACGTTTGAACTCAACCTAATTACAACCCACCACCGTAATTTAACGGGGGGTAGGGGTAACTCTTCTCTCCCACACACATTCTAGAAATAGTTTTACATCCACCACTCTCTACTGGAACAATTGGTATGTTTATTTGTATAATTATGCATGGGTAAACGTAGGGTATACGAAGTATTTAACATGATTACAGGTAGATGGGAAGCTCATGTTATAGACGAAGATGTATTTTTCTCTGATATGAGAAAACTCGATAATGAGCGAGAGATCCTAGATGCGGAGATCAAGATTATTAACAAAATCTTAGAACAGCAATTAAATAAAAAGACCGAATCATATAATGAGAGTAGGGATTAACACTATAGTGTATATACACTTGTGTAATTACTCTTTTCCTAGTATATTATATAAACACTTATAGAGTTACTCTATAGAGTTACTCAAGGGGAAAGGAAGAAAATGAGAATAATATTAGCAATGATTGCTGCATTATCTTTATATAATTGCACAGTAGAAGAGATCATTACACATGTAGATACAGATACCCTGTATGTTTTTCAAACAGATACAGTATATACTACCTATAATGATACTATTTATGATGTAGTGATAGATACAGTGTACGATGAACGTATACAAGACACTGTATATGTAGTAAGAATAGATACAATATATCAAATTGATACTGTTTATGTCGATAATGCTTATAATGACAGTACATTATTTGATATTTATGTAGAAACAGGTAATGTACCACCAGATTGCAGCCAAATATTGGCTGTTTGTCAAGGAACAACAGATAATATCATATATTTGCAAGAAGAAATGTGTCCATATACGATTCAAGGAGATATTGATCAAATACCAGCTGGAGATTATGTATTAAAATCATGGTATATGAATAGTATAGGGAATATGGTAAGTACTGAACTATATAATTTCAGTATAATTGGAGATATGTACGTTATTATAGATGGAGACTATATAACATTAGTATCTGGAGACTGAATGGATATATTACGAAGAAAAGTAAAGGGAATAAATAAAGTATTTAAGATTTATACCCAAGAAGAAGCTGAAAAGCTAGGTATTGCTTATATTTATTGGAAAAAAGCAAAAGAAGGAGACTATGCAGTAACAGATGATGGATTTGTAGGTCTATGTATAGGTAAAAAAATTTATACCGATAAGAATGGTCGGGTTAAGACCTTTATTAGGCTTTGTCATGGAGCAAATTGGGCTGGAAATACTAATAAGATAGAATATTTAGTCAATAAAGCTTGTGGAGTTTATTCTCAAACAAATCCAAAGTCTTGGCAAGAAAGAGAAGCAAAGAAAACACGTACCAAAAATTTAGTAAACGCTTATGTAGGGCAAGCTTTATCTTCCTCTGGTTTTGATTATGATAAACTAGGAAAGATATATAGACCAGATCAAAATTCTCCATCTGCAACTATTAAGCGAATACTGAAACAGGAGTTTATTAAAGATATGATAGAGAAAAAATTAAAAGAAGTTATGGAAGAAAAAGGTATAAACAAATCCTCGGTAGTTGACACTATGTTAGAAGCAGTAGAAATAGCACGTCAGAAACAAGACGTGACTAATATGCTGAAAGCATGTGATTATTTTATGGAGCTACTGGAAATGAAACCTTCTAAAAAGATTGTTACAGATACATTACAGTTAGATATGTCCAGCAGCATAGCAGAAGCAATAGAATCTGAAGAGAAATCTTTGCTTGTGCAGCGGAAAGAAGAAGTCAATGAAGCAAGAGAATCCGATCAGTCCTGAAGAACAATATATAGGAGTCGATCCACAAAATATTATACGAATGCAAATGGAGATTGCAATAGAAGCTTTAGCAGAAGTTGCATATGATGCTAATTTATCAAAAGAATCCATGATGAAAATAGCATATGATGCAATTAATGAATTAGAAATGATAGGAGATATGTACAGTTATGGCTACCAAGACTGAAGATATAAATAAAATTAAAGGTAAGCTGGTTAACAACCTTGTTTTATTTGGAAAAGTATGTATGCCTAATATGTTTTCATCTGCATCTCCTCAATTTCATTATGAGATAGCAAAACGCTTAATGAATGAAGAAATTAAACAAATAAATATTGTCGCCCCTCGTGGACACGCCAAATCTTCCATCGTTGGTGGAGTGTTCCCCTTGTATCACCTAATGTTCCATGAGGGGCAAAAATTAATCGTCTTAGTTTCCAGAACTCAAGACCATGCTATTAAATTATTAGGTACAATCAAAGATTGTTTAGACTTTTCAGCAAACTTTAGAGGTTTATTTGGATATTGGGGGCAGCATTCTGCTAGACAATGGTCCAAATCTGAAATAGAGCTAAAAGATGGGTCTATGATTATATGTAAAGGTACTGGTCAACAGTTACGTGGAATTAAAAAAGGAAATCAAAGACCTACATTAATTATTGTAGATGATCCAGAAGATGAAAACAATACTAAGACAGCAGAAGCAATGGAAGTAAACTTACGTTGGCTGCTGCAGAGTGCATTACCTTCCTTAGATCCGCAGAGAGGGCGTATAGCCGTCATTGGTACTCCGCAGCACCAGCGATGCATGGTAGAAACATTAAAAGAAATGAAGGGCTGGGAAAATATGTATTTTGCTCCAGACCTAGATAAAAAGATTTCATTATGGGAAGAATGGCATCCTATAGAGAAACTTCAAAAGAAAAAAGAAGAATTAGAATCTATTAATAGAGTTTCTGTATTTTATAGAGAATATTTATGTAAAATTATTGGAGATGAAGATCAATTGTTTAAACAACAGTATTTTCAATCATATGATGGTAAATTAATTCATGGAGAAGATGGAGATGCTTTTATTCAGTTTAAAGCTATTAATCACGAAGAAACAGATAAATTATTACCAGTTAACGTATTCATGGGAGTAGACCCTGCTTCATCAACTAGAAAGACAGCTGATTATAGTACAATAGTAGCTGTAGCAGTTGATAAAGAGAACAACAGGTATATTCTCCCCTACTTCCGTAAGAGGGCTACTCCTATGAAACTTGCAAATCAGATAATAGAGCATTTTAAAATACTAAAACCCTCTAAAGTTCGTATTGAATCTGTTGGTTATCAGGAAATGCTAAGAGAATATATTAGACAACGATGTGATGAAGAAAATATGTTTATAGCTGGTTTGGAAATAAAAGAAACTCCTAGGAATAGTAAATCAGCAAGATTAGAAACGATGGAACCATACTTTGCTCAAGAAAAAGTATATATGCTAGATTCGATGGATGAACTAAGAGATGAATTGCTATTATATCCTAGAGCAAAACATGATGACCTTTTGGATGGTCTATATTATGCAATGAAAAATACGTATTCACCAGTACATGAAACTGGTGATATGAAGGTAGAAAAAGAACAATATGTAAAGACTCAAAGTTTTGATTGGATGATTGCTTGAGGTTTATTTAATTTACAAGGAACAATTATGACCTCGAAAACGTATAAGATGATATTAAAATGCATTTTTCCACATGCCAGAGATACATCCAGAAGTAAGACTTACACAAGACTTATTCTCTAATTATAGTTCTGCTCGTTCAGATTGGTCTAAGCAAGCCGCTGAAGATGCAGAATTTAGAGCTGGTAAACAATGGTCTGATAAGCAAGTAAAGTCTTTACGTGCTAGAGCACAAGAACCTTTAGTTGTTAATGTAATCCATCCAGCAGTAGAGCAAGCAAAAGCTATGCTTACTGCAAACGCTCCTAAGTTTCAATCTACTGGGCGTGATAATTCCGATACAGAAGTTGGTAGAGTCTTTTCAGACCTTATGTCTTGGGTGTGGGATATATCTAATGGTAATACGGAATTAAAACAAGCTATTGATGATTATTATGTAAAAGGCATGGGTGTTATGGTAGCATACATACATCCAGATGCTGATTTTGGAAAAGGGGAAGTATATATAAAGTCAGTAGATCCTTTATCTGTATACTTTGATGCAGATTCTCAAGATCCCTTCTGTCGGGATGCTAGTAATATTATTATTGCAAAACGAATGACAGAAAAAGAATTAATTGAAATATATCCAGAATTTGAAGAAAATATCAGAGCATCAGCTCAAACAAGCCATATAAACGAAGAAAGTGAAAATCGTTTTGGGCTTATGAAAGAAGATGTGCTGCCAAAACCTCGTAAAGGTGAAATGCTTGATATTGATCTTGAAAGAGAACTGGAAATATTTGAAAGATATACAAAGGTAAAGATTCCTTATTATAGAGTATTTGATCCTTTGTCAAACGATGAAAAGCTTTTAACAGATCCTCAATACGCAGAATACAGAGAAGAGCCAGCGGTTATATTAACTGTTTCTGGCGGAGAGCAGCAGATATTTACTGACCAGATGAATGTTTCCAAGTTTATGGCGATTCATGATGAAGTTGGAAAAGTTTATCACTTGGAGCTTGACCCCATGACAGGGCAACCCATTCCAGTGGCTGGTAGGGAGAATGAAAATTCTATACCGAACAGTTATACTGCTATAGATCCCATCAATAAAGGCGAACTTATTGACAATGAAAAAATCATGGTTAATAAAGTTATGGTCACCAACATAAAGCAATGTATCTCAGTTGGAGATGAATATCTGTATTCTGTTGTATTGCCGATAGAAGATTATCCTGTTGTTCCAATAATGAACAATCACCATAGGAATCCATATCCAATTAGTGATGTTAGAACAGTTCGTGGTTTACAAGAGTATATTAATAAACTACGATCACTAATTGTAGCTCATGCAAGTAGTTCTACCAATGTAAAACTACTTATTCCTCGTGGTTCAATGAACAAAAAGCAATTGGAAGAAGAATGGGGTCGTGCAGGTACGGCTGTAATTGAATTTGACCCAGAGCTTGGACAACCAATTGTTGCGGGACCAGTACCACTACCAAATGAACTATATAAAAACGAAGCAGATGCTAAAGCTGATATAGAAAGAATATTAGGAATTTATACATTTATGCAAGGCGATGTTGGTTCTGCCCCGCAAACATTTAAAGGAACTGTTGCTCTTGACGAATACGGTCAAAGACGCATCAAGTCCAAAAAAGATGATATTGAATATTCAGTAAATCAACTAGCAAGAGCTGTTGTTGGTTTAATGCAATATGTATATACATCAGAAAAAGTAATTAGGTTAATGCAACCAAACAATAAACCTAAAGAAGTAAGAATTAATCAAAATATTTACGATGAGATAAGTGGTCATCTAATGGAAAAATTAAATGATATATCTGTAGGTAAATATGATATTATCATTGTTTCTGGCTCAACTCTTCCATCGAATAGATGGGCTAGGTTTGAATACTATATGCAGCTCTACCAGAGTGGTCTGATTGATCAAATTGAAGTTTTAAAACAAACGGATGTTGCTGATATGGAAGGCGTACTCGAAAGAGCTGGTCAAATGCAAAAACTCATGCAGCAGGTTCAGCAGCAGGAAGATCAGATTAAAAAACTAAAAGGCGATCTGCAAACTGCACAGCGTGAATCTGTCCATGATAGAAAAAGAGTTGAAGTTAAGGAATTTGAAAAGAAACTGGCTAAAGCAGAAGCAAAGGCTGAAATGGCTACACAGCTGTACAAGTCAAGAGCATCTGATGAACTTGCTAAGCTTAAAGAAGAAGTTAAGGAAGTAACAAAGTCAGTGGATAAACAAGTAGGCTTAAAAGAATAACAGCGGATGCTGGGAGAATACCAATTCGCAAGGAGTAAATAATGGCTGAAACACAAGAAGCAAGAATAGAAGTTGATCAAACACCGTATGGCTATGAGGTGGAAAAAGCTACGATCCCATTAATGGATGTAGAAACACCTGCAGGTGATCCAATGAAACCAGAAGGTTTTGATGTGGATGTTAGTCAACCAATGATCAATGAAACGCCTGTCTCAGGACAAGAACAGGCTGAGAGCTCAGAAAGTCCTGAACAAGCACCTGCAAAAGAAGACTCGAGTAGGTTTGAATATTGGCAAAGTCAGGCAGACAAGGTGAGGAGCGAACTATCGAATGCACAGCAAGAACTTGATTATTATAGAAGTTTAGCACAGCAGCAACAGTCAACGGTCTCCAATGGAAACCCTCAAGGACAACCCCAACAACAAATGGGAGTTCAGGAGAATTCATTGCAGCCACCCGTCAAACCAGCAAAACCAGTCAACTACAACGAGGTCGATGCGTATAACGATCCTGAGAGTACATCTTTCAAATATCGTTTAGAGAAAGAAAGATATCAAGACGATTATATGGGCTTTCTTGAACAAAAAGATGAAGTTAGAGAAAGGCAAATGCGTGCTCAATATGAGCAAGCGTATGCTGAACAGCAAACTAATCTGGTAAAAAACAGTGCTATGTCTCATGCAATGAATGGATATGGCTTTGATCAGACAAAAGCTGGAGACTTTGTTAATTGGGCAAGTAACCCAAACAATGTAACCGTTGATCATCTTATCAAACTCTATATGATGAAAGATGCACCCGATGCACGGGTAGAGCAAAAGAAACAAGAAATGAAAAAATCGCAAGAGGTTCTTGCAATGCCAAGATCAGCAGCAGTTGAAACTGGTACTGCAGAGTCTCCACAAAGTGATGAAGACATTTTTAATCAAGCTTTACTCTTAGGTAACAAAAGATAGAAGGAGTAAATCATGGCTGCAACTGAAAAGTTATTAAAAGCCTCTGGTGTACTTTACGATGATCGACGAAATTTTTACGTTAGTCCTCAAGTTGTTAAAGAACTTTGGACTGACGTAGCTCCGTTTACTACGGTAATTTCGAATAGAGAGCAACGGAAAGTGCCCGACCCCATTTTTAAGATGTTTGAACATCGTAATCCATGGCATAAACAGTATTTCCTTTGTAATAGTGATACTGATAATTTGGATTCTGACAATTCAACTAATACCACCGTTACTGTAGATGGTGCGTCTAACTGTAGTATTGATGACAGTTTAGAAGGCATGATCTGTGAAGTGTGGACAACAAGTTATGGTAGTAAAAAAGCTATTGTAAGAGTTGATTCTGTAACAAGTTCAACTGTTATTGTTGTTAATACATTATGGACAAGTACTGGTAGTGATATAGCATTAGCTGATAATGATATTTTTGAAATTATTGGTAATGCACAAGGTGAAGGTACAGAATCTCCAGAAGCTTGGGCTGATGAACTAGATGTTGTTTGGAATTCTTGTCAGATTTTCAAAACACCATTACAGGTTACTGGCTCATTGCTTGCTGCATCTCTCCGTGGCGAATCTTCCGAATTAGCACGTTTACGTGCACAGAAAGCTCAAGAGCATAAAATGCAAAAAGAAAAAGCTTTCTTATTCGGTAAGAGAGTTGGTGGAACAGGTCTTGAACTTCAAGGCGGTGACTCCAGTTCTGAATCATTTGCTGATGGCGGTGTAGCTGATAAAAATGGTAATTTAGTTAGAACGACTTACGGCATTGTGTCCGCTATAGAAGTCTATGGCGATTCAAGTGGTGACGATCAAAGTCAATTTACCATTACTGAAGCTAGTTATTCATATGGCAATTTTGTAGACGATATGGAAAAAGTATTCCAGTATGTACCAGAATCTGGCGTTAAGCGAGCTTTCTGTGGTGCTGGAGCACTTAGCTATTGGTCTAAAATGGCTGGATCTAGCGGAATGGCTGGAAATTCTGGTTGGACAGTAAGTCTTGGTGATATGAAACGTGATTCACTTGGTTTTAATTACAGACTTCTTGAGACGCCTCATGGAGTATTGCAATTAATTCCTTGCCCTGCATTACGTGGAACTGCGTATGGTAAGAAAATGCTTGTCGTTAGTGATGAGAATTTATTTCATGCTCAATATCGCTCACCAATGTATCAGACTAATATTAAAACTAATAACGCCTTTGACGGTGTTAAGGATCAATATTTTTCTGATGAAGGTGTTGGTATACAGTTGATTGAAAGTCACAAATTGTTTTCAATTAGTTAAGGGGGTTTATTATGGCTAGACCTTATCTAGGTGGATCAAGTGCGGGCATAAAATCAGTAACCGCTGATGCTTCATTATCTCCTGCTGATTCTGGAAAAACAATCCTTATGGCAGCAAACGGTATCGATATAACTTTACCGTCAGCCGCAAAAGGTTTGGAATTTCAGATTATTCAGTCAGCTGATTATGATACAGCAGTTTGTACAATAGTACAGGCTGCCGCTTCTGAGGATTTTTATGGAGCCGTTTACGGTTCTACTCAAGGCGAAAGTGCTGGAACTGATGCTGATGTAGGAGCTTCTGCTAATACAAAAATAACCTTTTCATCTGCTTCTTTAAAAGGAGATAGAGTTAGATTAGTTTCTGACGGAACAGGTTGGTATGTAGAAGCGTTTGCTCAAAATTATGCTGGCATAACTTTTGACAACTAAACAGCTTAACTCGAGGGGGGAGTAACATCTCCCCTCGAACTGAGGAACTATGACACAGAAACAGTTAATAGAAACAGTACAGCAACATCACCCAGAGCTGGGGGAAACACAAATACGTATATTTTTAAATAAAGCTTTGGATGAGTTTTGTAGAAAAACAAGAATTTTAACAACAGCATATCAATTTACCACAACAGCAGATCAACGATATTATGCTCTTGATGATGCAATATTGGAAGTCTTATCTGTTGATTTTGATGGATATGATATCTATAGATTATCTGGTAGACCAGAAGTAAGAGATTTAACATAATGGCATATAATAGAACAAAAGATGAAGTCTATTGGTTGGAACGTGATGGAATTGCAATAGCAAAACATAATGTAACTGGAAATAGTCCAGCATCAGAATATACAGGACCAGAGGGCAGTAAAACTGTAACTATATTTGCAGTAAAAAATGACGAAAATTTTGTAGCTAGTGGTACTGGAATAACAATGACTGAATCTCCTGCAATACCTGATGAGTTTCATGATGCTTTAGCTCAATATGCTATTATGAAAGGTTATGAAACAAAACCAGAAGCAATACAAATGGCTGGTTACTTTAGACAGCAATGGGAAATGTGTATACGAGAAGGTAAAAAATATGCAAATACAGGCAGAGATGGATCTTCGATGAATATAAAAGGATATGATTACTAATGAATGAAATTAGTGCACATACTTCTATGTCTGATTTTGCTGAAGCTATTGATACTAGCAATTTATCTTGGGATCAAGCTATTGCAAGTTGGGAAGATATTATAATGGATTTTAAAGTACCACATACTTTTACGGAGGTTACAATTTCATAATGGCAGATTTTAAAACACAAGTAGAAGATTTAATTGGTAGCGTAGGAGATGATGCTCTTATTACTCAATCGCTTATAGATATAGGTGGAGAAATAATAGCAGCACTTCCAGATAATAAATTATTACCATCTGCTTCAGCTGTAGCTGTTTCAAGTAGTGGTTTATCTGTATCAGATAGAAGAGTATTAGCAGTAGATAAAGACGATCTTCCAGTTAAATATATTTCAGCTAATCAAAAAGCAAGATACAATGATACTAATTCTATTTATGCTGCTACAGATACAAATCCAGTTTACTATATTGAAAATGAAACATTATTTTTAATTGGAGCAGCAGGAAGCGGTGAAACGTCAGGTATATTACATTATGTTCCAAAACTTCCAACACATAACGGTACAAATAAAATATCAAATGCAAATGATGCAGTAGCTAATTTTCCTTTAGAGGCGGAATATTTACTTGTACTTGGTAGTGCAGTTAGGTGCTTACAAAGATTAATGGCTGATAAATCTTCTAATTTATATGATTTAGTTACGTCAATTTCTGGTCTTGAAATACCAGCAGCACCAAGTTTTACAACACCAGATATAGCTTCTACTACTATACAAAATTTAGGAGTTCCTCCTATTTACAATCAAGATGATGTTAAAGCTTTAATAGATGGAAACAAACCAGCTTCTAGTTATGATGCTCATGATTTATTATCTTCAGAAGATTTAGAATTATTACAAGGAAATTTAAGTATAGTTCAAGTTGAGATACAAAAATCCTTAAATAGGTTCAATGAAGAAAATGTTGAGTATCAAGGTAAATTACAAGAAGCTATACAACAAGCTCAGCTTAGTTCAAGAGAAGCAGAACAAGAAGCAAATTTAAAGCTACAAAAAGAACAACAAGAATATGCTTCTCAATTACAAAAATTTCAATCTGAACTTTCTGAATATCAAGCAAAGGTATCAAAAGAAGTTCAAGAATACAGTCAAAACCTTAGCCAGTATCAAGCAGACTATCAATGGAAGCAAGGACAATATGCTCAATTAAAAGCTGAATATACTCAAGGTTTGCAATTATTAATTGGGAGATAATTATGGCAGCAAATAAAGCAGTAGTAAATATGTCAGCATCGGTTTTACCAGATGATGTAAAAGTATCTGTAAGCGGTAGGATAGTGTATGATTTAAATGATATGGCAGGAGATGATTCAAAATGGATTTCTTATGCTCAAGATATTGATACTTCTAGTGAGGCATTAATAGTAGCTGATATAGGCTATTTACAAAGTTCTGCTGGAAGCACATCTCCTACAAGAACTCATGCAAGTGATAATGTAGAATTTATTGTAGTAAAACATTCTGGTTATAGATCAGATGGAACTACAGCTTCAACAGATAATTTATTTTTAAACTTTACACACGGGGTTGATGCAGATAATGCAACTGGTAATTTAGTATTAGAACCTAATGATGTATGGTGGGGAAGATTTGCAGGTACAGTAGATACAGCTGATATTACAGCAGAAGCAGCCGCAAACGATATAAAGGTTTTAATATACGCTGTGTTAGACGACGTAGCATAATTTTTAATAAGGAGAAATAAAATGAGTATGCGTAAATATTCATCTAGCGAAATTGATAATCTAAAATTTGGACAAGCTGGTTCTATCTTTATAGATGGAACTAATGCGTCTAGTCCTCCTTCAGGAAATGTATTTGTTGCTATTACTTTCTTAGCAAACAGTACTTTTGATTCTAGTGGTGGATTGGTAGCTGAAGATGCAAACCAATATCCAAATACACAAGCAGCAGCACATGATGAATCAGATGGTTCAGAAAGTGCTACTCAAGGGTCTGGTGGTTTACAAATAGATGTAAACAATACTTTTCCAAGTGGAGTAACAATTTATGGTAGATGGACCGAAATAGATTTAGCATCTGGTATGGTTATTGCTTATATCGGTTAAAAAATAAAAAGGTTTTAAGATGGCAAGTTTAACAGGACAATCCATTGCTAGTTCATATGAACAAATATTACATGTTGATAACGATGGTGGTGGAAACAGTACTACTCATGTATCTGTAAAAGACGGAGATAATGGAACAACGTTTGGTTTCACTATTGCTAGTGATGCTTTAATGATGACCAGTACCAATCGTTTAGAATTTGGTAGTACTGCAAATTATATATATCAAGTAGGGTCAAATGTTTTAGGTTTAGTAGCTGGTTCAGAGATTGATTTAACAGCAACCACTATAGACATAAACGGTGCTGTTGCAATGGATGGTGCAATGACTGGTGGTACAAATATTAC
>CEUI01010493.1_pt1 | contig 15678 bp, 36 predicted proteins | sample 531411 | NCBI WGS metagenome assembly CEUI01 (sample SAMEA2622841, study PRJEB7988) | marine metagenome | isolation source: saline water (ENVO:00002010), including
CCGCCGGCGGGTGTCAGCCACTCTTCGAGGCGGTTGGCGCTTGGGTCGATGGGAACGCCAGCCGCGCTGGCGATGTTCCGGATTTTGCGCGACTGCGTGCGCGCCAGGTCGGCGGCATACGAGCAGTATGCGGACTGCAGATGCTGGTACCGACCGATGGTGCGCGCGGTCCAGTGATGGATCGCGGTGCTCTTCCCGAACTGCGGCGGAACGCTAAACGCGATTTTGACCGGCGGACGTTCACCTCGTAGCGCGAGCTCGACGTCTTCAAGCGCGTCGAAGATGGGCCGGAGCCAGTACGGGTAAACGAAGCGCGGCGAGACCGCGGGAATGAATGTGGCGAGGGTCTTACGACAGAGGGTCGGAGTCGTCGTCGTCGTGTTCGTCGCCGTCGCCTGCGCCGATATCCAAGCCGGAGACGGTAGCAAGTGCACTGATGAACTCGGCGTATGCAGCCGCGCTCATGTGCTCACGAACGCTTTCGCATAGCGCCTCGAGACTTCCTCGAAGCTGAACCTCGGTGCGGTCACCGTAGGTCGATGGGTCGAGGACCTTGGCCGTCCAACGCGCGTTGGCGAGACGGTCCCGCATGGGGAGGTCCTCGAAGTTCTCTGGGTTGTTCGCCTTGTGAATGAGCGACTCGGCGGCAGACAGCTTGTCTGCGTTCGACTCTTCGATCGCGCGGTACCAGTCCACGAAGCCGTTCGACTGGTTGCGCTCGAGGTCGTACTTGCCGCGGTTCCGCCAGCGGTTGGCGGAGCGGACAGCGATGCCCATCTTCGCGAGCGCGGGCTTGTAGCCCATGGATTGCATCAGGTCGCGTAGCGCCTGAACCTCCGCTTTGGTGGGCTCGTGGGCCTTCGCTCCCATAGTTCTCGCAACCTAGTGAAAACTAGCGCGCGCGAAGGGCGGGTGTCGAGGGTCCAGGTTTTGACTTTTGCGGCGCTTACCGCTCTTGCCGCTCTTTCCACTTCTCAATCATCGAAAAGATGGCCTGTTTCGCGACACGGATGTGTCCTCCTGGCGGTTTGTACCAGTCGCTCTTCTGGATATACCCACGGTCAATCCAATGCCGGATGGTATCTGTGCTCACGCCGCAGATCCTCGCAGCCCTCGCCGTCGAGATGTATTCCTTCTCGTCCACCTTCGTCGCTGCGCTCATGGTTGGTTCTCCTGCCAGTAGCGCTTCAGCGCGTCGAACAGGTACTCGGGGATGGGGCGCCAGTGGTGCCCATTCCAGTTCTCGACGCACCACTCACACCCCAACTCGGTCCGCCGAACCTCGAGACATCCGTAGTAGTTCGACGCATTGTCGAACTCGTACCGCTCCACCTTCGTCGCTGCGCTCATCGCCGAAGCCTCGTCATCACGTAGTCCGCTAGCCATTCGCGATAGCGCGGAATGACAGTGCACTTTGCAAGCGCACGTGGAGAGAACTCCACGGCATCGCATCCAAAACCCGTAATGAGGTGACCGACTACCAAGTCGCACTCCTCACCAGGCACACCAATACGCAGCACCCGTCGCTCCTCACTCACATCGCCCCCGCTTTCTTCTTCTGCTCCATGTACTGACGGTGCAGCGCACGTGCTCGTCGCCGTGCCTCTCGTCGTCGCTTCCGCACCCACGTGCCGACGTCACCCTTCGCGTCGTCGTTCGCGAGCACCCACAGCCAATCCATGCGCGCCTCGGCGCACCGCTTGTTCGCGCGGTGCATGCGCTGGCGCAGTCGTCCCGAGACGTACTCGGCCCACAGCTCGTTTTGCGAGAGAGGGCGACCACGTAAGCGGGAGAGGGCGGCCTTAGCGCACTCGTCTCGCACGATGGCGTCAGTCAAGGCGCTCGACTTCCCGAGCTCGTACATCACGAGCGCTCCACCTGGCTTGTGGAGCATGTCGAAGCCTCGAAGCACCTTCCCCCACGTGAGCGCGCCGCGCATGACACCGACCGAAAAGTCGAGCGCACGCACTGTGCCCGATGTTGAATAGACCCGTCCTTCACTCATCTCCCCAACTCCCTCTCCCGTGTCTCAATCGCCCGCATCTCCGACGTCCATCGCCGAAGCCGCTCGTCGTACCGGTCCGGGTCTTCGCTCACGACCGGACGCATTGGAGGCGCCACCAGTCCGCGCGCGACGAGCTCGGCCTTGAGCCGGCGGCGCGCCCACTTCCGCAGCCCACCCACGACAGGCACCGCGACACCCAGCGGCCCCGCGAGCTCGTTCGCCGTCATCGGCGTCCACGCGCGCATGCCGCCTCGAGGCCGGTACACGCGCTCACCGGCGCGGCGCTCGGAGCGGTCCACGATGGGGCGCCCGACTTCCATGAGCAGGAACGCGGCTTCCGCCTCCCGTCGCGGCATGTCACCCGCCCAGCGGTCGAAGACGCACGCAAGGGACCGGTCCACCTCGGCGACTGACTCGGCCTGCCGCGTCGTGCTCGACGAGCCCCGCCGCTCGTGCTGAATGAGTGTCCCTAGCGAGCCGAGCGCCTCGTAGCTGCCCGAAACGCTGCCGCCGCTGTAGCCGTCCACCCGAGCGACCATGAGCGCCTCCAGCGCGCGCCCCATACTCGCGAAAAGCGGGCGCTTCTTCTCGCCGGCGATGCTCTCGTCGATGGCTTGATGGTCGCTGTCCGAAAGGTGGCGTGCACCAACGCGCGCGACCATCTCGGGCGGCGGTGACCACGGCTCGTCCTCGGTCATCTCCGACGGCGCAAAGGGGAGCTCTGACAAGCGCCCGAGGCACAGCCGGCAGGTCACCGCTTCGCGGTCGCGTGTCGCGGCCTTGGCCAGCATGCCGCAGAGCGACAGGGTGCCGACCTTCGTGTCGCGGTCGGCGTAGTGCGTCTTCGTCTTTCCCACGTTACCCTTCCTCCGTGTCTGCGATTGCCATCGGCTGTGGCTCCTGCCTCGAGCTCTCCGAACTCGCAGGCGAGGTGCCGACCACGTGCCCGGTGTGCGCCACGGTGCTCACGGGTCGCGCGCCGCGTGTCGTCGTGTGGCTGCGCATCCCCGTGACGGAGCCCACATCACACGCCATCGACTGGCTTGGAGACTGGTCCCCCAACGCGCAGTCGGCGATGATTCCGCTCGTTGCGTAGGTCACGCCTGCCCCCACTCAAAGTCCCGCATCGCGTGCCCCAGCGTCAGACGCATGAGCGTCCAGAACTCAAGCTCCACACGACAGTCTTCGCCGCATGGCTCCGTCCAGCAGAAGAGGCCGATGTCGGTGCGGTAGTCGGTCACGAGTCGCCGGCCTCCTCCAGGGGAAGGACGGTGACACAGGCACAGAGGGTTGATAACGAAACAAGGTCGTAAACCTCTCGCTCAAGCCTCTTAGAGAACGGCCTGATTCTTGCCGTTATCTCAATGGCTCCTGGCTCATCGGATAGGAAGCAGTGCGTGAGACCAAACCTCCTGCATGCGGTATCCGAAATCCGTCGCGCTCCATCACCAATGCACCACGGCGTGGGTTCTCCAGCGTCCTCAAACTCAAGCGGAGCGCAGTCTTCACAAAGTGCAGTCTTACGCACCTGCTGGTCTCGAATGCGGTTGATGCGCACCACGCACCAGCGGTCCTCTCCGCATCGGCGGCAGTTGTCCACGAAGTTGTGCATCTCGTATTTGCCCTGAAATCCCATCACCCCACCCGCTCCTCGATCTTGTCCAGCACGCGCCACAACTGCGCGCACCGCTGCTTCAGTTCGTCACCAAGCTCGGTGTCGCCCACCTCCGCGCGCGAGCGCTTCGACAGACTCGCGTCGAGCTGCACGAGCCAGCCCACGACGTCGGCCACCTCCTCGCGCATCTCCCACACGAGCTCCACGGGCGGGCGCTCGCTCGACTTGTCGCCGTACTCTTTTCGGCCTGCTTCGAGGCGGGCCATCACGAGTGCGGTGAGGGTTTGGTCGCTCGCCATCAGCATCACCTCGGTTCTCTCGTTGTCGACGTACAGTCGGTGTCCGTCACCAGCCCAGCGGAACTCGCCCCATGCGTTGCACCATGAGCAAGTTGTGTAGAAGCGGCCCACCTCGCTCGGGTCGAGGGTTTCCATCAGGCAACCGCGGTCCTTCGTCTGCCACCCACTGAAGACGCCTGTGTACCCACGCGCGGAGCACTTCGGACACTTCTGCTTTGGAGCGTTGACGTGGTCAAAGAGTCCCATGCGCCACCACCTTCGGCATCATCAGCACGCCACGCGTGTCCAACTCGTTCCGCAGCGCCGACCGAAACACGACGTGCCGCACATGCGAGCGCAGGTCTTCTGACCACGGCGCAATCGCCACCGTCAGCTCGCCTCGTTCGTCGCGCGTGATGTCGCACCGACTCAGCCCCAGTTGCGCGCACAGCCGCTTCGACACGGAGCGGTAGATGGTTGGCGGCGCACCTCCCGCGCTCGCCTCCCCATGCCCGTCGACGGCGTTCTCGAAGCACTCGAAGTCCTTGAGGCGCTCCTCACGCGGCTTGTGAAACCGCTCGTAAGCTCGCTGGCTGTACCGCGAGCACGACATTTTGTGGTAGTCGCTCTTGCACTCTGGGCACTCAGTCGCCACCTCCCGACTGTGCTCCTTCACCTCGTCGAGCGTGTAAACGCCCGTCGCGACCATCACGCCCTGGGCGTAGCCGAGCCTCTGCGTGACCTCGGGCAGGGAGTGCCCGTCATGAATCCACGACGGCATGTTTGCTACGTGATCGAGCAGCTGGTCGCGAAGTCCCCAGCGTATCGAATACTCCTGCTCCCTTGCCTCCTCCGAATACCGCTCCAGCAACCCTAGCGCCTGGTCACGCGTCATCCCGCACCGCCTCATCCGCAATCGCGCGAGCGCGCTCGATGATGTAACTGGGTGACCATGTTGTACTCGCCGCCGAACCCGTCAGGGCGGCGAGGAAGACGCGGTCGTGGAACGTGAGTTCGCGTGGGGCGTTGACGATGCTGGCGCGAGTGTCCGCGCGAAGCATTAGCAGCGGACTCTTCAGCCGCTCCTCAACGGTTCGTGCCCACTCGCCTGCGTCCTTTGCAGCAGCGAAGGCAGCGTCTTCCAGCGATGGGTCGCTCATACAGTTGACCGCTTCGATCAACGCGTCCTCAAGTCGTGTCTCACTCATCCCGTCCTCCTCACCTTCACCCGCCTCTGCGGCTCTTCATCCTCTGCGGGCTCCACGACCACCACGGTCCGCTCAGCCCCTCCCGTCACGCGCGAGTCGTGCTTGCGCACCGTCAGCTCCACCACCTGCGCGTCGTCGGTCCACGCCACGGTGTTCGCCGCGTCCAGCACGAGCTTCGCGTAGTTGTCCGCGTCTGGCGTCGCATCCCGCTTGCGTCGGCGGTACACGTCGATGCGCACACGCAGCGGGCCCTCGAAGGTGTCCAGCATGTGCTCACGCATCGCGAACCCCACGCACTGCCGCACGAGCGCCTTGGCTTGCCGCATGCCGCGAGGCGTTAGGCGTCGCCCCGTCTTTGGGTCCGTCGTTGTGCGCTTCCACGACTGCGGGCGTCCGGGGACTACGAAGCGGAGGGTCACGACTTGTGCCTCTTCAGTTCAGCCTCGAAGCGCTCGCTCCATCGCTCGATGTAGCCGCGCAGCTGGCTTTGCGTGCTGCTCTCGTCGATGACTTCGAGCGCGCTAGCCTCGGTGTCGAACGCCAACACCGGCCCGTCGTCCCACCACCACCGGGTCGACCCTCCGGGCGGCACCTGCTCAGCAAGAAGCCTGATTCGCTCCCAGAAGCGCATCCTCCTCCGCTGCCGACGGATCCGTCGTGAACGTGCGCGGGTCATGAGCGCACCTCGAAGCACCCCTGCTCAGCTGCCCCCACGCCATCCCACGAGTCGAGGCTTGTGACGCACACCTCGTTCGAATCGCCCTGGATGAACACCTCGCTCTTCGACGGATGCTGAACGCAGTAGCGGATGACCGCCGCAGGATGGCCGTACTTGGTTTTGTAGTCGTCGTGCCAGCCGTGATAGACGCGGTGCCCCTCGGGTCGGCGTCGGAACCACCAGCGCCAACCTGGGAACCGCTCGTGCAGTTCTCGGATGATCGATTGCTTTGCCATCACCACATCTCCTCCTGCCCAACCGTTTCCGTTTTGGAAACAGTTCGTCGCTGCCGAGCAGTTGCACTTTTTGCAACAACTGCGCTCGCTCCCGCGCAGCTGGCACACAGAGGCACCAGCGCACGCTCCATCACTGCCCCACAGACGTCGCACGCGTAGCTCGTCATCATGCGCTGCGAGCCACAGCAGTACGGTGCGGCATACCGCCCGTCGCTCGTAGCAGCGCAGTCGACGCAAGTGCGGATGATGCTCATGTCCGCGTCCCCACTGGCCGAATCTCCACACCCGCACGACGCGCGTGCATGAGCACCGACGTCGGCGCGAGGCCGTAACGCCGGCCCACCTTCACGCTCGACTCACCCGCTGCGTAGGCCGCCACCGCCTTCGCGATGCGTGCCTTGCGTGGGCACGGGATGTCTCGCGTGTAGCGCTCGACCGTGTTCCAGCGCACGCCGTAGCGGCGCGCAATCTGCGTGCGGTTGAACCCCGCTGCGTAGTCCTCGCGCATCGCGCGGCGCAGGGAGGTGGTGATGGTGCGGCGGGTGCTAGCCTGCATTGAACGACCCCAGCACGATGGTTGGCTCACTGTAGAGCCATGGGTGAGCCTTGCCGATGCAGCGAACGTGCAGCCGCTCGCTGTCCCACAAGCAGTCGTCAATGCCGTGCTTGAGGTCCCGCGACCCCGTGAAGATCACGACGGTCATCGCTCACCTCGCGCCGGCGGGGAGGTGCGCTTGCACCAGCCAAAGTGCCCATTCGGCACACCACACTCCGGGCACGTGTGGGCGCGCGGCGTGCGGCCCTCACGGTCTTGCGAGAGGCGGCCGGGTTCGATGGGTTTCTTCACGACAGCACCTCCATCATGTAGGCAGACGACTGCTCGCCTGGCGTCTCCCGCCAGCCCATCGTCTCGCCGCGGAACGTTGCAAGCAGCGGGCTCGTGGGGTCCGTCGGTGCCGTCGAGCGTGACTTAATCACATGGAGCTCGACGACGTTGCGTAGTGCCACCGTCTTCATCGGCTCGTATCGCGAGTGGCGGTAGAGCGCGATGACCTCGTGCGCATCCTGCTCGAGCTGTCCGGAGTCTCGAAGGTCCGAAAGCAGCGGCCGTCGGTTGTTGCGGGACTCGAGGCTGCGGTTCAGCTGCGTGACAGCGATCATCGAGCAGTCGAGGCTCTTCGCGATGGCCAGTAGCCCTTGGCTGATTTCTGCCACCTCACGCTCGCGCGAGGCTGTTCGCTTCCCCGTCTTCGCCAACTGCGCGTAATCGACAACGACGACGTCCAACCCATGCCGGCGCTTCTGGTTTCGGCAGAGCGATGCGATGTCCTCAACGGTCATGCCCGCTTGGTCCTCGATGACGTAGCGGCTCCCGGCGTCTTCGAGGCCAGCGACAGCCGCATCGACGCAGGCTTGCGTGTGGTCCCCGTTCGTCAGCCCGAGCTCGTGAGCCGTTGCCTTCGACAGCGACTGCACCGTGCGGCGCACCCAGTCGCGCTTGGTCATCTCGAGCGAGAACACAGCAGCAGAGCCACCGCGGAACACGCACTCAGACCCGATGCTCGAAGCGAATGCGCTCTTGCCCATGCCGGGGCGTGCGCAAACGATGGTCATGTGCCCGCGCTTCAGGCCGCCGCCAAGCGTTGCGTCGAGTGATTGGATGCCCGTTGTCGAGGCCAGTGCCGAGTCGTCACCAGAGCGCGCTTCGTCAACGCACTTGCGAGCTTCCTCGCCCATCGTCGTGAATCCCGTGGCGTCATCGTGGTCCACGATGCTGGCCTCGGCGAGCGTTCGTGCTTCTGCGGCACTGCCTGCGCTCTGCGCCGAGACGAGGGCACGGTGAAGCCGCTCAACCACGCGTCGATGCTCAGCGAGTTCGCCAATGCGGTCGCACAGCGCCGAGACCATTCGAGGGTCCTGCGCATGCGCAGACTCCGCCATGCGGTCGCACGCTGCCGCTGCTTTGGGTGCTGCTCGGCGTCGTAGTTCGGCGCTCACCACCTCGAAGCCCGCGGGGATCTCATCGGCGTCGAGGTCGAGGACCACTGACCAGATCGACCGATGCTCGCCAGTCGCGAAGTCACCCGCTGATGGGGTCTTCGACACGTGCCGAAGGTCTGACGGGCGGCGAAGCACGTGCCCAATGAAGGCCCGCTCAAGCTCGATGTCCACGAGCGATTCACGCGACATTGGCGACCCCATGGCTGTGCTCCCAGGCCACGAGCTCGTCGGCCGAGATGCCAACCTGCTCGGCCATGCTGAGAACCTCGGACTCGGCTCGGAAGCGGCGTTGTCCGCTCAGGAACTGAAGGTGTTTCTCGCGGCGCTTGGCGGTCACCACGCCCGCCGGTGGTGGCGCATTCGAGGCCCATCGACCCGCCTTGTCGCACCACCGAAGCCATGGTCGCACGGCGGCTCGCTTGTCCTCCTCGAGGCTTTGCAGGTAGCGCGAGAACGCCTCGAAGTCAGCGACGAGCGCCTCGGGCCCGAGCTCGTCGAAGATCGCCTGACGCTTCACGTCGTCGACGGCGCGCTTGTGCTCGGCGAATGGGATCCCAGCTCGGGCGCAGGCCATCTCGAGCAATCGCCAAATGCCATGGCCGCTCGTCGGCGAGAAAGGCTCATTCTGAGACGGAGGAGCAGGCTCGCGCGCACGCGCGTCTCCTTCTCCTTCTTTCTCTTTATCTCCTTCTCCTTCTTGTAAATTTCGGTCTAATGATTTCGGGGGTTTACGCGCGAGTACTTTACCTGTTCTTTGCGCGTAGTCGTCTCGTTCTTTGCTTGTAGTCGACGCCAAGTTGTCGCCAAGTCGCTCTGAAGTTGTCCTCACCCTGCTCTTTTCTCGACGCGAGCTTTGCGTGCTTTCACTGCCTTGGAACGAAGCGAATCCGGGTGCAGTGAGCATCCAAAAGCCGTCGTCACCCTGTTCGGCAACAAGGCAGCCGTGGGCGAGCAGGGCGTCCAGCTGCTTCTTCAGCGCCTGTCGTTCGGTTCGCTCGTAGCCGTGCGCCATTGCAAACGCGAGGTGCAGCTTGGGCTTCTTGGGGAGCGGCATGCGTCCGTCTTCATCGAAGAGCGCAAGCATCCCGCGGAACAGCATGCGAGCCGGTGCTGGCACGCGAGCCTCAAATGCGCTCCCGTTTCGTGGGCGCCAAACCTTGACCCATGGCCTCATGCTGCCTCCTCGCGGGTCAGGTCCCGCTCCACCGTGATGTCTTCACGCCGCTCGAGTGAGCGAAGGATCTTGCTCGCGTAGACGTGCCCCGCTGGGTCGTCATCGGTCGCCACGACCACGTGCGTATGCTCGGGCAACGTGTCGGCGAGCTCGTCTGTCCAGCTGCCGGAGCGGATGCCGATGCATGCTTCGCGCTGCGACTCAAGAAGCCAGTCGCGCTCACCCTCACGAACCACGATGATGCCGCCCGGCATCTGGTCCCGGATGATGTCACGGGCCGCTGCGTTGGCCATCACGAGCCCGCGGCCGGACACACCTGTCGGCGAGCCGCTCTTTGGAATCCCACGAACCGCGCTCGCCGAACGAGCCACGTAGCTCACGGGTCGCATCTGCGGGTCGCGCAACGGGATGATCAGCTCGTAGCAGCCATCGCCCCATTGACGGCCCACCGTGCGCGACCATCGGAACCTCGACGGCGCCGATAGTCCGCGAAGCTCGTCAGCAACCGAGGCGGGGTCCACACCCCACGACTCGACGGCAGAGGCAGGCCAGCCCGTGGCGCGAACGCCAGCACGCCAAAGCGCGAACACCTCGGCGCGTGGCGGACGGGGTGCCTCCTCCTCTTCAATGCGGCGAACGAATGTCTCACGAACGTTGTCATGCTCGCGAACTCCAACGAGCGCGGCGAGCTCTCGAATGATCTCACGCGCCCTCTCCGGCTTCACGGGGATTGCATCCGCGCCGCCCTCGCAGGCTGCGATAAACTCGATGGGCCCGCCCCCTACCTGGCATTGGCTGTGGCAGTACCAGGCCAGCGTGCGATCGCTGACAGACAGGTTGTCCCCACGCCCGCCATGGATGGGGCAGGCGCCCCGCCACTCGCGACCGTGCTTGCGGATTTTAGCTCGCGACGTGAACACGTCCTCGACGGTCAGACGCGGAAGCACCTGGTCTCGAAAGAAGCCCATTACAGCGTCTCCTCCCGCCACCGCGAGAACAGCTGCGCGAGCCGCAGGTACTCTCGCGAGACCTCCTCAGCGCGCGCATGCTGGCCAGCGTTGCGCAGGTCGTGAGCCACACGCGCAATCGCCTCGAGGGCGTCACGCTGGCGAGAGAGCAGGCGCTTGCGCCGCTCGGCGCTGAGGTCGATGACGCTCAATGGACTCGCCCCGCATCGATGGCGACCGTCGCGCCGTTCATCACGCGCTGCGCCATGTCGCGCACGTCCCGCGCCTCGTTGCGAATCAGGTGCAGCTCGTTCGACGCGATCTGACCCGTGCGCAGCGCCTCCGCCATGACGCACATCAGTTCGCCAGACTCACGCGCCATCACCGCCAGCGCTTCGTGCCAGCAGCTCGCTCCGTCGGTGCCGATGCTCCCGCCGATGACGAGACCCAAGCGCTCGGCGTCGCGCTTCGCGTACCAGGCTTGCATCGCCTCCGGCATGCACGCGATGTCCGCGGCATTCGGGAGCTCGGCGCATTCTGGATCCGTCCAGCGCTGTACCTTCGACGCCGCACGCCCAAGGGCCCGCGCCACGTCCTGCTGCGTGGTCTCGGTCTCGTAGAGCGCGCGTGCAAAGGCGCGGCTCTCATCACGCACGGCCTTGGCCCTGCGCATCTTTGCAGTGTCTCGCGGGCTCATCGGCGCACCTCCCGAACTGGACCGCCAGCCCGCACAGTGAGAGCATGGAGGTGATGAAACGAACGATCCTGATGGTCGCGCTGCTGGTCGGCGCTTGTGGGGATGACGCTGCGTGGAGCGTCTTCGACTACTCGTGGGAGCAGACCGTTGTCGCTGGAGACATGCCCTGCGGGCCGCTCGGTGAGCCGCTCTGGGATGGGCCACCACCCACGCCGGATTGGGCGACGCAACCAACCGAGGAGTGGCGCGTCATCAGCAGCACACCCGGCGAAGAGTTCACCGTTGAGCGCACACTCCTGCCGGGCGGTGACACGTACACCGTCTCGTGGACCCGCTACGTACCGCCGTCGGGCTTCGAGCCCGAAGAGATGCGCAGCATCCGTCTCGACGGTCGCATCACTGGCGACTCGTGCGACGCAGGCATGCAGTGGCAAGGGACGCTGATCGAATGACATCACGCCGCCTCGCCATCGCGCTGCGCAGCAGAAATGCTGCGTTCAAGCTCGACAGGGTCCATGCCTAGGCCCTCGGCGAGACGGCGAACCATCGCGCGCCCTGGCTCAACGCGGCCGTTCTCGTACTTCCAGAGGGCGCCCAGGGTGATGCCTGCGCCTCGGGCAAGCTGCGACTTGTTCAGCCCGCGCTCTTTCCGAAGGTCGCGAATCACATCGCCGCTCGGCAACTTGTCTTCGTCTGTCCTCATGCATACGCACAGTTGAGGATGGCGCAGGCAATGTCAAGCGTACTCACACAAGATTATTGCGGCGTGGGGATGGCCCGAACCACTTTTCGTGAGGTGAAGACCACCGGAGAGAGGATTCGCGAAGCACGCGCGAGCATCAAAATGAGCCAAGCGGAGCTGGCTCGTCAGCTCGGCATCTCGCCCGGCGCGATGTGGAAGTACGAGAAGGACAAGGTCCAGATGGGTCCGGAGCGCCTCGCCGACACCGCCAAGGTTCTTCGCGTGTCGATGGAGTGGCTGCTCACTGGTGATGAGCCGGATGCCCCGCCAGACAAAGGTGCGAAGATCTCCCCGCCCGCCTACCACGAGTTCGTTGAGAAGTTCGGCGAGTTCTTCGACGAGGATGTAGTGAAGCTGCTCGAGGGTCCCGCTCATAACCGCATGGGGCCATTCGGTGAGCCGACAGCGAAGGAATACTACGAGTTGGCCAGGCTCTGGCAGCAGCGGAAGGACCGATGAGCGAGCAGGCTGAGCGGCGCTCTGGCGGTGGGTTTGCCCCCAACGGGTGCAGCGGCTTTGTCTCGCTCGTCACGCTCGCCATAGTCCTGTGGGCAATCCATAGCTGGTACACCGGTGCTCTCGCCGACGAGCATCAGCGTGGTTGGGACGATATGAAAAACGAGGTCCGCTTCTCGTGCCAGCGCCGGGACCCAGAGCGCCGAAACCCTGTGTGCCGCGACATGCTAGGGCACTATTGGTGAACTCTGCGCCTCCCAGCCCTCCGCCGGAGTGACCACCCAAACGCCATGAGGCGCCCACCACGCCCGCGCCTCGCCTTCGGTCAGGTGGTAGACGTCTCGCGCGCAGTCCTGCGCTAGCGCACGCTCCCAGGCTGGCACACGACGCCGCGAGAAGCCTCGCCCCTGAAGCCACGGTGAGCGCCAGCGTCTCGCAAGCTGCGTCCCCTGCCATGAACTGACTACGGCGGCGCGCACCTCTGTCGTCCGGCGTGTGGCCACCTCGAGGCTCACGCCGTAGCGCTCGGCGAGCTCGACCATGTGCCATCCAGTGCGCCCAAGGTCGCGCTTCCACGCGCCATCCGGCATCAGGATGCCCGAGGCGATCCCGTTCGCGATGCGCTCCGAGTGCGAGTTGAGGCCCGCGTGCGCTGCGATGATGTGCCCGAGCTCGTGGGCTGCGTCCCACCGCTGGCCCGCTTCGCTCTTCCGCTCGTCGATGCACACCAGGCCGCCCCTGTTCATCGATAGCCCGCGGTAGCGGCACCAATGGACGCCCCAGGCATCCAGCAGTTCAAACGGGCACACGGGGCCGCCGCCAGCGTGCACGGAGTCGAGGGCAAACCGGGCTGCGCCGGCGATATCGAGGAGCGTTTCGTCCATGGCGCCCATCGATCCACAGGGCTGTGACAGACAAAAAGCAACTTTCTTCATGCGTACTCCTTGACGCATACGCACTCAGGAGTATCTTGCGTGCCTGATGACGACGCGGAACAACGAACACACCGACTACGACGGCCACACCTACGCAGAGCGAGCCGACGAATGGCCCGTCTGCGAGTGCTGCGGTCGTGCGTTCGCAGAAGTGTTCCTGCCCCGCCGCCTCGGCGCTGGGCTGGTGCGCTTCCCCGAGCCTCGACTGGAGTCGGCGTGGGGCGCGGCGGTGGCTGGTGAGCCGCACTTCGGCGCGTGCGAGGCGTGCGCGGTTGTCGTGGTGATGGAGCTCGGCGACGAGCGGGAAGAGGAAGAGGTGGCAGCGTGAGCGACTGGCAACCAAAGAAGGGGGCGCATCGGCGCTTCACATGCACGGACTGCGGTCTGGTGGTGGATGAGATTTGGCACGGCTCGGGAGCCGGCGAGTTCATCACGAAGACCAGCAACGACGACTATGGTGTGCCTGACTGCCCAAAGGCAAGTGGGCGCCCGTACAACCACGCCTTCGAGAAGGAGGTGCTGTCGTGAGCACGCCTCGACTCCCCAACATCAAATACCGCCACAGCGCTGAGCAGCTCGGCATGCAGGTGGCGAAGCGCCTAGGCTGGAGCCTGAGCGTCACGCCAGACCGCAACGGCGGGTTCAACTACCTGTGGACCGACGCAGAAGGCAAGCGCCGCATCAGCGGATGGAGCCACGGCAAGCGTCGTGACGGCATCGAAAGCGCGCTTGAGCACATCCGCGAGATGGCGCAGGGGGCGGCGTGAGCGACGAGAGGCGATGCAGCTGCGGCAAGCGCGCGACGTTCCGGTATCTCAGCAGCGCAACGGGCTGGCACCCCGCGTGTGACGAGTGCTGGGTGGCCACCCTAGGCGTTGCACGTGAGCTGGGCATCCCGTGCCCGTGGGAGCGTCTGATGAACGCAGGCAAGGGGGCGGCATGAAGGAGCACTGCGCATGCGGGAAGGCGGCCACGCACCGCTGCTTCACGCGCAACGGCTGGCAGGTGCTCTGCCACCTCTGCCTCGGCGACACGCTGCGGGCGGAGCGAAAGACGGGGCTGCTGTGCCCCACGGAACCCATTGAGAGGAGGGCAGCGTGAAGGATTGGAGCAAGAGCGCGGATCGTGTGGAGGCCATCGCAGACCTGCTTGGACTCTGCGTTGAGGAGATGCGCAGAGATGGGCTCGCTGGTGGTTTGGGCGAAATGCTCATCCGGTCGTTCGAGTCGAACCGCAAGGACCTTGAGCAAAATGTGGCTTACCTGCGCGCACGACAGAAACGAAAGGGGGCGAAATGACGCTCGTATCGGAAGCGGTAGAGGCCGCAGGCATCATGGAGCTCACGATGCGCGAAGAGGAAGCGCTCGACCGGAGCGCGAACCGCGAGTCGGGCGGAGACCCGGTGCGCGCGGACGACGCGATCATTTTGGAGGCGCTCGTGAAGCGCGCAGAGGAGGCAGCATGAGCGGGCTAGCAGCAGTGAAAGGTGGTGCGCTCGCGCAGCGCGACGACCTCGAAGAGAAACGCGAGCTTATCCGCAACACGGTGGCGGAGGGGTGCAACGACAGCGAGGTGGAGCTGTTTCTTGCTACGTGCAAGCGAACCGGGCTGGACCCGTTTGCGCGCCAAATCTACGCCATCAAACGCCGCGTGAAGCGGGATGGTCGATGGGTGGAGCGCATGACCATTCAGACGTCCATCGATGGCTATCGAGTTATCGCCGAGCGGACGGACTCTTACGAGGGTCAGGGAAAAACGGAGTGGTGCGGGCCGGATGGTCAGTGGCGCGACGTGTGGCTCGACAAGAAGCCTCCAGCAGCAGCACGAGTGTCGGTCTACCGAAAGGGTTTTCGAGAGCCGATGACGGCCATTGCTCGCTGGGAAAGCTACGCACAGAAAACGCGGGACGGCTACTCGGCGATGTGGTCGAAGATGCCAGACACGATGTTGGCAAAGTGCGCGGAGGCGCTAGCGCTGCGCAAGGCGTTCCCCAACGACCTCAGCGGCATCTACACGCGCGAGGAGATGGAGCAGGCCGAGAGCGACGGCGAGGAGCCAGCGCAACAGCTCAGCGTCGTGCAACGCGACGTGCGCGCCGACGACCCCGAAGCGTTCGACGCGGCACGCAAGGCTCAGGCTGAGGACATCGCTTATGCGAAGTCCTGGTGCGAGTCACACGCTGAAGAGGTTGATGCGATGGCTGCCGAAGGCAAGCGACTCAAGGCGCTCGGTAACAAAGCAGAGCAGGAAGAGCGCGACCGACTGCGTGACGACGTTGAGGAGTGGTTGAGTAGGTACGCGCTCGACTTTCGACACCTCACCGGACAGGGCGGCGCACGAAAGCAGCTTTGGAACAAGCTCTTCCGCGCAGCCGAGGGAGCGGGTTTTGAAGCAGAGCTGAGGCCAATGGCAGCACGGGCTGCTGACGCGATCGAGAAACAGAACGAAGCAGGAGAAGAAGAGTAATGGCACGCGAAGGACTCAACAAAGTGACTCTCATCGGCAACCTGGGCGCGGACCCGGAGCTGAAGCACACGCAGGGCGGGCAAGCGGTACTCAAGATGCGCCTCGCAACAACGGAGACGTTCAAACAGCGCGACGGCCAGCGCGGCGAGAGCACGCAGTGGCACTCCGTCGTGCTCTGGGGCAACCGAGCCGAGGCGCTC
>CEUI01007873.1_pt1 | contig 15663 bp, 30 predicted proteins | sample 531411 | NCBI WGS metagenome assembly CEUI01 (sample SAMEA2622841, study PRJEB7988) | marine metagenome | isolation source: saline water (ENVO:00002010), including
TATATTAGCTGAAGAAGGATGTAGGCAGCTACATCATAAAATCGAAAACGTAAAGATGATGGTGGGAGGTCTGCCAGCTATACCTAGCAACCCGCCCCTGAACTACGCAATAACATGGTCTGTTGATGGTCTTATTAATGAGTATAGAGACGATTGCTTGACTCTAGAGAATGGGGAAGTGAAAACAGTTAAAGGAATGGATGGTCTTGAGAAGGTTGACTTTAGCTTTTTAGAGGGAGAAGAGTTAGAAGCGTTTTATACAAGCGGTGGCGCATCTCATACAATAGAAGCCATGAAGGCGCGAGGGGTTGAAAATTGTAGTTATAAGACTATTCGTTATAAAGGACACAGAGATGTTATTAGATTTTTAATTCGTAATGCAAATTTAGAAGAGGAGTGCTTGAGAAGCATTTTCGAGACAGGGTGTACTATTGAAGACCCTCGCTTGCAGGGGGATATAGTTTTAATAAAGGCCATAGTCAAGGGCGAAAATACCACTTGGGAAAAAGATGTTATCGTTGGTTTCGATCAACAATTTAGTGCGATGCAGAAAGCAACGGCCTTTTCTATCTCCAGCGTAGCTAAAATGATGGCCGAAGGATTTTTTGACGATAGAGTAGAGCAAAACAGGGGCGGGGATGTTAGACTTCCAGTGGTTCTCAATTATAGAGATGTTCCTTATGACGAGTTTACTAAAAATCTTGGATTATTAGGAATTAGTGCTTGACAAATAATAAAGCGTTTGTAATAATTAATTCAAATGCGAATAGAGTCAGAAATTAAACTCGATTACAAAGATGTTTTATTTCGCCCCAAACGATCTACGCTGACTTCTCGAAGCGAAGTAGGCTTAATGCGTGAGTTTACGTTCCCAAACGTAGAGACAGCTACTTGGAAAGGGGTTCCAATCGCTGCCGCAAACATGGACACGGTTGGGACTTTTGAAATGGCAAAAGCTCTTGCCCAACATCATATGCTTACTTGCATGAGTAAACATTTTGATTTAAAAAAGTGGCTTCATAAAATGAATGGTTATGGAGTTTATAAGTCTCCAGAGCAAAGAGAAGGCGGGGTTTGGGAACACAACCCAGATTCAAGATGTTCACACAATAGAATTTATGAACACATGGCTGTATCTTGCGGCATAAAAGATGAAGATTTGGATTATTTAGATATGATATTACGCCAGTTTTACTGGCTTAAATTTATTTGTATTGACGCAGCTAACGGCTATACTGCTAAGTTTTGCGATTTTGTAAAAAGAGTTAGAGGCCAATACCCCAATCATATTATAATAGCTGGTAATGTTGTTTCGGGAGAAATGACCGAGGAGATTATATTGAGTGGAGCAGATATTGTCAAAGTTGGTATTGGTGGCGGGAGCGTCTGCACTACTCGCATACAAACTGGTGTCGGCTACCCCCAACTCTCAGCAGTTATCGAGTGTGCGGATGCGGCTCACGGTCTTAACGGTCATATTATGGCTGACGGCGGTTGTGTCTGCGCTGGTGATATTGCCAAAGCTTTTGGCGGCGGGGCTGATTTTGTTATGCTCGGCGGTATGCTGGCGGGACATACTGAATCTGCTGGACAAGAAGAAGAAGTAGAAGGCGTTAAATATAAGACTTTTTACGGCATGAGTTCTGATACGGCTATGAAGAAGCACCACGGTGGCGTGGCAAGCTATCGTTCTTCAGAGGGAAAGACGATAAGAGTAAAACATCGTGGACTTGTTAAAAATACCGTAGAAGACATTTTAGGAGGAGTGCGCTCTACCTGTACTTATATCGGTGCGAGGCAAATAAAAGACATGCCGAAGTGCGCCACATTCGTCAGAGTTACGCAGCAATCAAATGAGATTTTTGGCAAAAATGTCTAAAATACAAAAGATAATCATTGAAAATCATGTAGAAGATATTTCAATTTGCGAAGCACTTGATTACTGTCAAGCGGTATTGGCCGAGGGCAAGACTGTTAAAGGCAAAAACGGAGAATTGAAATACCCTGACGCAGAATTTCGTTTAGACGGAATATCCCTTGATGTAAAAAAAGACGAAAATGTAGATAAATTAGTGGTTTATCGTAGCGTTAAATATAATTAAAATATGATATACACACTATATGGTCAGCCAGCGTCAGGAAAGACCACTTTAGGGCGCATATTAGCGGATTACCTTAATACCCCTTTCGTTATTGATGGAGATGAATTCCGAGAGATGTTTACTAATAAAAATTATGGTAGACAGGGCCGAGAAGAAAATATTAGAAACGCCAACGCAGTAGCGACTTATTTAAATAAAAAAGGAGAACGCGACGATTGGGCGGCGATTTATTGCAAAGATAAAAGCGGTAACAGTATTCAAGGTCGCCCAGTTGGGAGTGGCACAGATGTGGTGATGTGCTTAGTAAATCCTTACGAGCATTTAAGAAAAGAACTCAAAAATAACAATCAAGATAAAGTCATGGAAATATATTTAAAGTCTACTAGAGAGTTGAGAAAAGATTATCATGTAGAAGATTTTGAAATAGGAAGCCCTGACCACATGATTTTAACGGATGGAGAATTGGATAATACTTGGGCAGAGCTATGGGCTTGCGTAGAGAAAGAAGAATTATGACAACTTTTACAAAATGGTTTCTATTAAACGCCGTAATGTTTACTGCGATTTATTTCGCTGAAACCAAAGGGGCAATTTCATTAATGGTTAAAAATGACGTTAGCTATTTGACTATAGTTATTATGACTTTATATGTAGTCATTTCGGTAATGGTCGGAAGGCTATGTTATTTATGTGATAAAATTTCAAAGGACTCAAAAAAAGCAAAAAAAGAAAAAACATATTTATCGAAACGCGCCGAAGTAGGCTGGTTCGCTGCCGAACATTTTTTCTCTTTGGGCCTTTTGGGTACAGTTTTTGGACTATGCGTTGCCACGGCTACTAATTTAAACGCCGAAGCACAAGTTAGCGACATCGTGTCTGGCCTGAAAGAAGGTTTACACACAGCGTTCTATACGACTATTTGCGGTATTGTATTTAGTTTGCCTTTACAGGCTCAATTGATGATTTTGAGATTTAAAGTAGAGGATAATCAATAAAAAAGAAGTAACTGCGAGTGAATATTAATAGAGGCTATAAAAAGTTTTTTTCTTTTAGACCATTCATCGACGTACTGTTTTGCTGTTTGTTGATGTTGGTTGCTATTTTATTTCTTTTAAAAAGCTCCGAAGAAAAAACAAAGATGCGTCCCCCCAATGTTTTGTATGAGGTTATATTGACTTGGGACGGAAACAGTGAAGATGATTTAGACATCTACGTTCAATCAGCGTCAGGACACGTTGTAAGTTTCAATAATAGAGAAGGCGGCGAAGGAAGCTTGGTCAGCTTAAATCATGATGCGCTTGGCAAATCTCGAAATAATAGTTTAAATGTGGACGCTGAAGGAAAGGTGGTTGGATTTAACGAGGAGATAGTGGCCTTTCGAGGAGTCGTAGAGGGGGAGAACATTGTTAATGTCCATGTCTATTCCAAAAAAGATCAAGAGCCTATCGAGGCGACAATTATTCTCATAAAAGTTAAGCCTTACAAAGAAATAGTTTCAAAGAAAAGAGTTTTCGCGGCCACGGGTGAAGAAAAGACCGCATTTCGCTTTAAGACGGATAAAAATGGAGAAGTCGTAGAAGTTAATGAACTTCCAGCGAGTTTACTTAATCCTCTTGAATAGTTATGAAAAAAATAATCTTAATATTGTTAGCGGGCTTGATGCTCGGCTGTAAAATTCACAACGCCCCCAACGGTAGATATTTCCCATTGGGATGGGGAGAACCACCCCAGATTCAAACTAAAGACTATGTTCTTTTACCAAATGGATACGGACATGGCAGCAGCACTCTCAAGCATTGGATTGAACTGAATATAGAAAGAGATAAAATAAACATGAAACTCAAAAAATTTCAAATCCCCTTGAGCCAAATTGCTGATTAAACAAATGAATAAAATTATTTTAATTACGGCTATCGTTTTAGTCGGCTGTAAAAGTGTGCCCGAGCCTCAACCTTTGCCGAAAAATTTAAAAATTAAAAATTATAAAGGCCATCATACAGACCGATACAATCACCAAATAGATAGTTTTCACCGAGAATATTATCAAAAAAATAAAATCTCGCCGCATTAATGAAAGCCAAATTTCCAGAAGGCTACGGAAAGTATAACGAATACGATTTCGATAACAGAATTAGTTATGACGAAGAAGCGGATTCCATGTATATCTACGTGGCTCCGCCGCAAGGTCGAGTCGGTGCAGTAATGGTGTACAGAGACAAGCAGGGGAATATGGTATCAATAGACACAGACGAAGTGAACACTCAGGTGGGTATTGAAATAATTGGCGTGTCTAGGTTGATGGATAAATTTAATTTAGAATGAAAAGTCGAGAGAAATTCATTAAATGCAGTTGTCACGGCGAAGGTATGCTACTTACCAAGTTTGATGACGAGGAAGAACTGTATGTTAGTTTTTGGCGAGAGGGCTTAAATCCCGTTAAGTTAACTTGGTGGATGAGATTGAAGTTGTGTTGGATGGCGTTAACGAAAGGCAACTATTATGACGATCAACTAATTTTGAGTAAAGAAGAAGCAAAAGAATTAGCGGAGTGGATAAATAATGAAGAAATATAAGTTTGCTAATTAGGACTTTAATCGTTATAATAAATTATGGCAACGAAAGAAGATAAATACGAAGATAACGCAGCGGGTAAATACTATTGCGATACAGAGTGTATTGACTGCGATCTATGTCGCGAAACCGCACCCGCCAATTTTACACGAAACGAAGACGGAGGTTATTCCTACGTTTTCAAACAACCTGAAAATGAAGAGGAGGAGACGTTATGCGCGGAAGCTATGGACGCTTGTCCTGTTGAAGCAATAGGCAACGATGGATGATAAAGTCGAGTGAGAACGAAATATGAATAATACAATTAAATGTGTAAATGGTCTTTGTAACCACCCCGAACATACAGTAAATGGGCTGATTTGGCTAGTTCCAGCAGCGATTGCGGTATATCTAATGATCAAATTATATAAAAAATACTCATGAAGAAATATGTCTTAATTTTGGCGGCAATTTTTACCCTTGGATGCGAAGAGGGCGTTTGCGTTGTAACCGGAAATAAACTCGGCTCGATGGGCGACCCTGTATCTTTTCAGCACGAAGGAAAGAAATATTGGGTATGTTGTGCGCCCTGTATTAAAAAATTTAAAAAGAATCCTGACAAATATAAGTGGAGGAGGACGAAATGAAAAAATATAAATCTAAACTAAATATCAAAATTAATGACCACATGGGGGCGTTAGTTCTTTGGTGTGTAGCTATAGTTTGTACGTTAGGATTTGCAGCTATTCCATTTCAACTTTGGTTAGCTAAATTAATTCTTGATAATTGGGAGGTTGAAGTAGAAGAATGAATGTAGCCTTACCAATTTTGTTGCTAGTATTCGGAGGATTAACCTTTTGGATATTAAATGAGTCTAAACTCAAATGGTACGTCAAAACCGCTTGCATCTCAGCGTTTTGTGTTTTTACTATCATCTTTTGGACTACGATTCACACCTTTTTAGGCTGGCCCGCTGAAAAAGAGGACGCCCCCGAAGTCGTAATCGTTCATTGGGCGGTTGTAAAAGAGCCAGATAAATTAACGGATTTTCAGGGTGCGATTTATTTTTTATTAGAGTCTGCTAAATCTAAAGAGAAATCTTTTTTTGGATACCGAAGCTCTGGCCCAGAACCCCGCTTATTTGGCTTTCCGTACAGCCGCGAACTCCACGAACAGGTTGAGGCGATCAAGGGGAAAATTAAAAAAGGTCAACCCGTTGTGGGTAAGTTAGAAAAAAGCCCTGAAGATGGCAAGGGCAAGAAGGGTAATAACAAGGAGTCCACGAAGAAGGGAGGCGGTAGCGAATCGCAAAACCAAGATTGGCATTTTCACGAGTTAAGACCTTCAGATTTTTTGCATAAGCCCAAGAGATAAAATGGCGCAAAATAATCCATGTCGTGATAGGCTTTTAAGATGGAAAATTCGTCACTTGGAGTCTAAAATAAATAAGCTAGAGTCAGAAAATATGAAACTCAAAATGATGAATAGGGCAAATGTCTCTCGACCAGTACATTTTCGACAAAGATGCGGAAAAAATCTTTTATGATAAATTAGATGATCTGCATGAAAAATATGTTTATCATCTAATATTAAACGGAGTTGCTCCAGTGGGTACGGATTTAGAGTCAATTAAAATGACTAAAAATCCACAGTCTAGTAAAGAATATTGTCAGCGTGTTGTGGGTGGATTAGTAAATGTAAAACCCCAAATAATGTCTAAATTAACTGAAGATGGGAGTCCTATAATACAATGTATATTCACTTGTCTTGATGATAACGAGTTCCTTAATAATGAGTTATTTATGATTCAAAATGTCATGCGCTGGTCACACATTGAAAACTTTAGCTGCCAAATCTGGCATTTGGGAGAAACGAGCATCGAACAAATTAGGAACCACTGGAATGAGTGAATTTGAGCTTGCTTCTTATATTGTGCCTTACTCGAAAAGAAAAAATTTTTCTTTAAAGGTCAGGCAAACGGAAACACAGATTCGGCTTTTAAAATCTGAAGGAGAATGGAAAAAAGCGAGTGACTTGGAATATGTCTTGAGAAATGCTTGGTGGGGGTATAAAAGATATAAGTGAAAATTCTACATCCATTAGTTAAAAGGTTTATAGCTGGTTACAATTTTGATTCTGCGAAGCCGGTAATAGACAAACTTTTGGATCAAGGATACGAAGTCTCCATAGATTATCTTGGCGAATTAAGCAAGACTAAAGAAGATTGCCGCGCCGCCGCTAAACAATATCACAAAATTTTAGAATTTTACAAAGACAAAAAAATAGACATCTCTATAAAGCCATCTCAGTTGGGTCTGTTATTGGATTTTCATTTTTGTAAGACTCTCTTACGCGATATTGCCGCCACGGCAAAACGTCACAACCACACGATTCGGTTGGATATGGAAGATGCGCGGGTAACACAAGATACAATCAAGTTAGCTCTTTTATTAAATGATGAATTTAAGAATGTGGGAATAGCAATACAATCAAACTTATTTCGCACAGAGAAAGATTTAGAAATTTTAATTAGAAATAATATATCAGTTAGGTTAGTTAAGGGGGCGTATAAAGAAAATAAAGAAATAGCTTATCAGAAAGATGATGATGTAAATTTGTCTTTCTTCTCACACGCTTGCACCCTCTATTCCGAAAAGGCAAACCGCCCCGCCGTAGCGACTCACGACGAAGAGCTTTTAGAAGATATTGAAGAGCTTATTCCTACGCATTTTGAGAATGAGTTTTTATACGGTATACGAAGAGATTTACAAAGAAAGTTCTTGCAAACCTCTAAAGCTCCTGTTAGAATATATGTACCGTTTGGGGAACAGTGGTTTCCGTATATTTTAAGAAGATTAAAAGAGTGGAAAAATTTAAAATTTGTTGTAAGAAATGTCCTCTATGAACTATTTAAGTGATTCCGAAGTATCTGATTTGCTGCAAGACAAAATGCACCAAGTCATAGAATCGGTGGAGTCGGCTTTTCTGGATAAGTCGGCAGAAATGGTTCCTAAAATTTACCTTAACGCGCACACTCATGGGGATTTCAGAGCTATGCCAGCCGCGCTAGGCGATCACGTTTGCTTGAAATGGATTGGAGTTTATCCAACCAATCATTTAATAAGTCATTTACCCACAACATTAGGAACGCTCCTTCTTAACGATAGAGAAACGGGTAAGCCATTGATGGCGATGGACTGCACAACCCTTACTGCGTACAGAACCGCCGCTACCTCTGCGATTGCCGCTAAATACTGCGCTCCAGAGGCTAGAGAGTTTGCATTTATCGGGTGCGGCTTGCAAGCTCAATATCATATTGAAGCTTATGAGTCTATTTTCGGACACATGAACATGACCGTGGAAACCCATGATCGAAACAGGGACGCCATGAAAAAACTTCATGAGTGGATCGGGAGAGAGAATATTGCAAGTGCTTGGGGCTATAATGACAATGCTGAAGATGCGGTTAAACACGCAGATGTAGTAACTACTCTTACTCCAAGCACCGAACCTTATTTAGATATTCATTGGCTTAAAAGTAATTGCCACATCAATGCTGTTGGTGCTGACGCAGTTGGCAAACGAGAGCTAATGACAAATGTTATTGATGGCTCTGCTAATATTGTTTGCGACGACCTAGAGCAAGCACTTCATTCTGGAGAGCTTCAGTATAACGAGTGGCCGCATTTAGAAGTCAATTCTCTTCAATATCTACTCAAAAATTATGAGACAATGCAGCTAAATAAAGGAGTGTCAGTGTTTGATTCTACGGGAGTGGCGATTGAAGATGCGGCGATTGCGACTTTAATTTGGAATCTATATCGAGAAGATAAACTAGGCGAAGAGTATTACTTGCCCGATTCAACCAGTGACACCGGAGGCGTTTAATCATGAGGCTTTTTCTGTTTAAAATATTTATCAAGATAGCAGCCTATATTTTTCCGTGTAGAGAAAGAGCGTTTTTTATTGCAGATTACGGTAAGCAGCAAGTAGATATATATAATAGACAGCTAGAGATGAACAGCACTATTCGTCCAAAAACTTATCCTAAAGTGACGGGAGATGTACAAGGTCACTATACTGATTATTTCGATAGAGACAACTAAAACAAGATTAGCGATGAAAACCAAACCTAAAACAAAAAGAAAAATACATAAGACCTCTGATCCAGATTATGACATTTATACCTATTCATCGAAAAGTGAGTTTGACATAGAGTGGATTAGGCTAGAAGTAGGATTCTCTACTAAAATTGTTTTTTTATATAAGTCGAAAGAGAGCGGCGAGGTCGTTAAATATAGATTTCTCTGATGTTAATTACATTTACAAAGAAAGAAGCCGAGGAAATAGCCGCACTTGGTCGCAAGCGTCATTACGCTAAAGACGCTTCTTTTAGAAATAATACTCAATGGCATGAGGGTTCAGCGAGGTCAATGGCACATGAAATTGGCATTCTTGGCGAGGCCGCTTATGGTAAATGCACGGGCTTGGAAATAGATCGTAACATTTACGAAGTTAGAGATGACGGTATGGACTTTAAGGATATCGAAGTCAAGACCGTGACTTATTTTGGAGCGGGGGAACCGGAGCTTAAAATCCCCGCCGAAGAGTGGACGGGTAAACACAAGGACGTTAAGAAATTCGTTTTGGCTCGGTTAAATCCCAAGGATTATACGCGAGTAGAGGTTCTTGGCGAAATCAGTCGCGAACAGTTCGATAGGATTAAAACAAAGAAAATATATCGCCCAGACGGGCCTCTTAATTACATAGCAAAGGCCAGCCAGTTGAGTCCAGTGCAAAAACAAGATGACGATTTTGGATTTTAAAAAATGAACGTAAAATTAGTATCGCTTACTCAGCCCCAAATAGGTTCGTCGGGGATGTCTGCGGAAGATATTATCGCTTATTGTGCGAGAGTATCTAACCCAAGCAACCAAATGAACACAAAGACTGCGCCCAAGCTAATTGGCTTTCTAATTAAGCACAAGCACTGGTCGCCTTTCGAGCTTGCAAGTATGTGTGTGGAAATAAAAACCAGCAGAGCCATCGCCGCGCAGATATTAAGGCACAGAAGCTTCAGCTTTCAAGAATTTAGCCAAAGATATAGCGAAGCGCAAAAGCTTGAGCCTTTGGAGTTGCGCCAGCAAGCTGAAAAGAATAGGCAAAGCTCTACGGATGTCATTGATCCGACACTTACCGATGATTACAAAAATGTTCCAGCTTCATTGGCTATTTCCCAGCATTTGAACCAAGGCATTAAGTTATATAATGAGTTAATTGAGGCGGGTGTCGCAAAAGAAAGCGCGAGAATGGTTTTGCCGTTGACTACGGAAACGACACTGTATATGAACGGAACAGTCCGTAGCTGGGTACATTATATCGACTTGAGAACAGAAGAAAACACGCAAAAAGAGCATCGAGACATTGCCAACGCCGTAAAAGACATCTTTATTGAGCAATTTCCAAATGTTAGCAAGGCACTGAATTGGTAATGAAAACGATAATAGAAGCAATCTGGACAGTAATTCTATCTATTTTCTATTTTTTTAGTTTATTATTTTTAGGAATATGGGCAATAATAAAGGATTTGTTCAAAAAAGAATAAAAATTTATTAAAATATTTATTGGGAGAATAATATATGATAAGTGAAGCATTACCTCCCAGTAGAAGAGATTTTAAGAGTCCTAGATAGGGCATCAAAGGGGTATATACAAAAAATAAAGTCATCAGATGCCAGTTGGCACGACAAGAAATTCGCATTTCACGCTAAAATAACAATAGATAAAATAAGAAAGGAGATAATAAATAAAGCAAATGAGTGAAGTTAGACTAGGAAAAGGTATGTCAGTGGATCAAGCTTTAAAAAAACTTAAAAAAAAGCTCGATAGAGAAGGCACTTTACAGCAAGTGCGGGATCGTAGATATTACGTTCCACCGTCAGAAAAGAAGAAAAAGCAAAAAAGTGCTGCTAAATGGGCAGCTAAAAAACAAGCCGAAGAAAACGAATTGTGGAGATAGGGCTTGACACGGGCCAAAGCGTATAATAGAATAGATTTATGGGAATACTAGAAAAAACCAGAACCTATTTAGTAGGGCATATGCAATATGCAGATGGTCGCAACTGGCGCGAAGAAGTAGAAAAAGAGCTAGAGCAGCTAGATATTGTCGTTTTCAACCCGTATAAAAAACCTTTTGTAAAAGACGTAGATGAGGACGAGGCTGCTCGCAGCAGGATGGCCGACGATATGATGAACGGCTATTATAGTGATGTTGCAGAAAGAATGACCACGGTACGCAGTTATGATCTCAATTTAGTAGATAGGTCTGATTTTATTATCGCTCATTTATTACCCGATGTGGCAAGCTGGGGAAGCGCGGAGGAGATAGTTACTGCGGTCAGAATGAAAAAGCCGATTTTTATTTCTATGGAGGGAGGAAAATCCCAAACGCCTCTTTGGATGATGGGTATGCTTCCTCATCATTATATTTATAACAGCATCGACGAAATAATGACGATGTTAAAAGAAATAGATAAAGGAAATAAAACTATCGACAGCGATAGATGGAGGCTCTTGAGAAAGGAATTACGATGAAATATATTATTACATTATTACTAACATTTTCTGTTCGCGCTGGGGTTGGAACGCCGCCGCAATTACCGATTCTGCCACCGCCGCCTATGCGTCCAGATGTGGTTCAGCCAGCACCGCCAATTTCTGTAACCGAGTTGCAGATGTTGAAGGATCAAATTAACATTTTACAAGGCCAAGTCGAGACTCTCAAAAAGAGTGTCCCGCCAAATTACAATAATTTAGGCTTATCGCCAGAGCAAATTCGATGGAACAAGTTTCTTCATCAAATAAATGCGCTTGGCGAAGCGGGTTATCTTCAGAGCGGCCCAAACTTTGGTTATCGTCGCCAAAAGACTGCTCTACCAGTTCCTTCTTCTAGGGGGCTTATACGAAATAAACTAAATAAAATAGTTCTACAAGAGGTGGGGTCTTTAGAGAACTTTACCCTTGCGGAAGTGGTGGAGGCGATGGATACAATGTTCGCCAAGGCCAACGGCATCAACTTTATTTTTGACACGATTTACGATCCTACTAAAAATCGACCAAATAATAATCAAAATAATAATCAGAATAATAATAACCTTAACGGCTCCGCTCCAAATCTTGACCCAACAACGGGGCTACCGATGGGAATGGGCGTTACGCCGCCAAATTCGGGTTCTCCGACACAGGTTGACCCAACAACAGGATTGCCGCTTGGAATGAGCGCGACACCTCCTAATCCCCCGTCTTTACCGCTGTTGCCAAATGCGCCCCTTGCTAATAGCGCATTACCAGTTACCCCAGTTGATGCCACGGGTGCAACTTTCGTCCCAGATGATGTGACGCTTAAAGGAATGCCTCCCAAATTGTACAATATAACCGCGATGCAGTTGTTAAATATAATCGCGAACCAAACCAACCCTTCTATTGGTTTTGTAGTAAGCGAAACAGGCGTGGTTTTTATGAAAGCTGACCCTAAATTGCGAGGCTTGTCTACTCGTAAGTTTCATCTGAATCTAAACCAGAGAACTTTGACGCAGTTAGGGGTTGCTCCCGCTAATTTGGGAAATAACAATCAAAATGGTCAAGGCCAAATGCCAAATAACAACGGCCAGCCAACCAACAATGGGCAACCGTTTAACAATGGACAGCCCTTTAATAACGGAATGAATCCATCTATCCCTAGCGGCGGAAACTTTTTCCCGCCGATCAGCCCCAATAACCAACCACAGTTCAGAAGGTAATATGAAAAAAGCGTTAAGAGAAGCACTAAAGTCGAAATACGAAGCCCAGCGTACTGAAGCGTATGCGACCCTTGAGGTTTACTTTAACAACCCAGCAGGAATTGGCGAGCATCCTCAAATTGTTGAAGAAATGTCTAAACAAGTAGAGAAACTTGCTAATGCAGATGATTGCCTTGCGGCAATTAACAAATATAATTGGGATTAAATATCATGAATAGGCGAGATTTTATCAAAAAAGCAGGAGTAATGGGGGCGTTGACCACTTGGACAGTTACCTGCAAATACGAAGAAAAAGAACACGACCCCAAAGGCGAAGAGGGTGAAACCGGAGAAGCTGGGTTTAACTGGAATTATAGAGTTTATTGTTATGAGCGAGAGCAGGGAGAGTGGATATTCAGTCAAAATACCAGAGGTAGCTTCAGCTACGAAAGAGAATACATGACCGCTGAAGAGGATCAAGGCTGGCCTTACGCTGGGTGGATGGATCAAGGTAAATTACATTTTGCGACACTCGAAGAAGCTCAAGATTTCGTTGGAATACACGTTAAAATAAAAGATGACATTAATATAATAGATTCTATTTATGATATTTATCATGTAGATTGGGAACCCGATCCCACTTCAGAAGGAACATTTATACCAAATGAAACACAGGTAGCTCACTACTGGTTCAATGGTGATACTGGTAGACAAATAGAATGGGTTGCTGACAAACCTTATACAAATTGGAGTAAAGTAGAGTGTGCGTAAAGATGACAAATGTGAATTATGCGAGTTACATACAATAATAAATGAGTATTATAGAGATGAGAATTTCATTATACTTGACTGTATGAATTGTAAGGTTCCCATGATTGTACCGTGGGAACACATCGACCCTAAAGACGGCGGCTCGCCGTACTTACGGGCTGAAATGGAAAGAATGTTAACAAAGGTTGCGTATAGGTTTTATGGGGGGCCGCACTTTTATATTGATAAAAAAGAAAATAAAATACCAGATCATATGCACTGGCATGCAAGGCCCAAAAAATGAAATCGGATAAAAAAATTTATACTCTCGAAAAAATTAGATCAGATGTTTTACAATTCGTATCAGATAAAAACGAATGCAGAGATGCGGATATAGTTAAATTATATTGTATTATAAATGATAAATATGGTTATGTAGATGAAAATAAAAACGCAGTGATACAAGAAAGATTTCGTTAGATGAGTAAGAGTAGAAGATTTCGAGCAGCATTTGAGACAAATAAAGAATTTTATGCCAGAAGAAAAAAAGAAGAGCAAGATATTTTAGCAAGCGATGCTTGGAAATATTGGTTAGAAAAAACTTGGGCCGAATATAAAAAAGCAAATAAATTAAATGGAAGCTGAAGAATGGCATATACCCCTTTCACAGAGCGAAAAAACTCTAAAAGAATGCTTGTCTAGCATGGAACCGATTGCCTTGGAGCAGTCAGACATACCCTTAATAATTAAACTTATAGAAAACCCTAAATATGACATTGGACTTTTTGCTGGTTACGTTGATCTTTTCTCGCATGATACTATACACATACTTGTGGGTCGCGGATTAATGCTCAAAGACGAGGCTTTCGTGATCGGCTACACGATGGGAAGCTCGAAGAAGATGCGGCGATGGCGGCGTAATCTGTTTTATTTTTGTGCTAAATATTTTTACCCCGAAGGCTACAACTTCACAGAAGAAGAAAGGTTCGTTTTTTATAGCGGGGTGATGGCAGGAAGCAGATGCGCTTCAGATTTATCTAAAGTCCAGTTTAAAAAGCTGGTCAATATGAGAATAGGTGATATTCGCCGCCTTTTAGGGATTGATGAAGAACTACTTAAATGTTATTACTGCACCGAGAAGAAACTTTTCGATGCCGTTGAGAGTCAAAGATTAATATGAGAGAAATTTGTAGCAAACATTGGTTAGGTTGGATTGGAATGGTTCTTGTTTTGTTGGGCTATTTTTTAAATGCAAATTTAAATCCTAATTCGTGGTTGCTTTGGATTTTCGGTAACGCTTTGGTTGGCGCGTACAGCTTTGCTAGAGAGGCTTACCCCACAGCGGTCATGTCCTCTATTTTAGTTGTAATGAGCGTTTACGGATACGCTAATTGGATAGGGGCAAATAATTAAAAAAACTGTTGACAGATGCTAAAGCGTGTGTTATACTATTTTTTACAGTGAAGAAAGCAACGATCACATCGAAGTGCGGTAAAAAAGTAGAGGTCTACTACTTCAGTGAGCATCCTGCGAACAAGATCACTGGTACAGCGGGTGCTGATAAGATTGAGATTGAGGGCGAGGACATTAAAATTGTGAATGAAAAAATGCCAAATAAAATAGAAGCACCCTCCCCCGCAGATTCCTTGCAGTTCTTCCTTAAAAAATTTAAAAACACCCCCCATGCAGAAACTTTTTTATTAGACGATTCGCTGAAAAGCGATGTAGTGCCAACAGAGGAATTAACCGAAGGGGAATTGTATAAGATAAAAGGTCTTAATTTAATTGCTCGTTATGAAGGCGGGGCGTTACGCCGCAGGTTTAATTTTCATGGTACTATTTTTTGGGTAGAAGAATCTTCCATTTTGAAAGCGCGAGAGTTTGAAAAAAATAACTATATTGATAAGGAATCTAAATAATGATATTCACCGTACAAGGAACTAACTGGACTAAAGAAATCGACATTGAAGATGATTTTTCTGATAAATATAAAGAGAAAGCATTTGAAGCGATGTCCCGCGCCGTCGATGAAATTACAGTAGCCAGCGACGATCAAGAATGCGGAGAAGAACAATATGGTTTTGGGCCGATAATGATGGCTTGGGAAAAAGACAAGGTTAATAATCCAGATTTACAAATCGCCACACTAACAGAACACGTTTTACGAAACTGCGGCCACCATGCGATTGCCGAGCTTTTTAAAAAGAAAATGCAAGAAGATTTAAAAGAAAAAATTGACAAGATGAAGGGAACTTACGATCCGACATCTGAATAATTTTTGCGCCTTTTGGGAAGCACGAAGAATTGTAGCGTGTTGATCTTACGGAAACAGGTTGGGTTGGGATTAATATGTGACAATGCCAAAAAAAGGCGCGAAAAAATTTAAAAGAGAAATAGATGACTGTAATAGCGAAATACATTCCCAAGAAAAAGTCCATCCAAATAAAGGGCTTTAAGGAGGGATACAGTAGAAATAAAAGGCA
>CEUI01010210.1_pt1 | contig 15611 bp, 15 predicted proteins | sample 531411 | NCBI WGS metagenome assembly CEUI01 (sample SAMEA2622841, study PRJEB7988) | marine metagenome | isolation source: saline water (ENVO:00002010), including
AAATCTACAATATCGTAAAGACATATGTAGAGGCAAATCCAACAGGACCAGCTGCACCACAAGTTTCACAACCACAACCATCCACATCAGACATCGCCGCAGAAGTTGCAAAAGCTTTAGGTAATGCACAACAACCTGAAGAAAAGAAATCTGTTGTTGGTAAATTATTCGGTAAGTAAACATGCCTAAACTGGCTATTATAGTTCCTTATAGGGACAGAGAAGAACATCTTGCTCGATTCGTTCCACACATGGATAAATTCCTTTCTGATAAAGAAATTGATTATAAAATATTCGTTGTGGAACAAGGAAATGATAGGCCCTTTAATCGTGGCTGGTTAATAAATGTTGGTTATGCAATATCAAAGGAACAAGGATTTGATTATTTTTGTTTCCATGATGTTGATATGTTACCAGAGGATGATACTTGTGATTATTCTTGGGTAGATAAACCAACCCATCTGGCCTCAAGATTAAGTAAGTTTAATTATCGTTTAGTTTATCCTGAATATTTTAGTGGAGTTACATTATTCAACAAAGAACACTTTGAATGGGTTAATGGTTTCTCTAACAAATATTGGGGATGGGGATTTGAGGATGACGATTTACTTTATCGTTGTAGAAAGTTGGGAGTTCCATTATCAGAACAATGGACAGGAAGTTCAAAACATAAAACTCCAAGATTTCTTGGAGTGATGGAATTTAATGGTCGAGATTATCTTGAAATTGAGAATACTCTTTCATTAAATAAGGTAGTAAATTCATCTTTTAGTGTTGAGGCTTGGGTAGAACCGAGTGATGATTTAACTCTTGACCCGAATAAAGAATATGATGAGTTTCATGTCTTTACTCGTCCAGGACATCATGTAGGAATAGCCTATACAAGTGGCCAACAATATAAAGGTGGTGTTTGGAATAATGATAATGAACAATATATGGTAGTATCAGATAGACGAACTGATGAATGGGTTCATGTTGTTTATACTGTCGATACCATTTTAAAACGATTGAGAATGTATGTCAATGGAGTAGAAGTAAATGAATCCCCAACGGATTATTTAGGTAGTATTAGACCTGCAAATAATGTGGCTTATTATGTAGGTTGTGCACACCCACAGGCAAGATTTGAAGATAGAGGATATTTTAAAGGAAATATTGCACAAATTAGTTTGTGGTCAAATTGTTTGGATCAAGGAGAGGCTCAATATTTATATAATGATGGAATTCCAGTTAATGTTACCAATAATAAACAGTTTGATGGTTGGAAACAAGGTCAAGAAGTTTATAAATCGGCCGACAAGGTAGTTGGATTTTGGAACTTTGATAGTGTGGTTGGTGATAGAGTGATAGATAAAAGTGGAAATGATAATCATGCTAAAATACATGGAGCAATTAAAAAGGAAAAAGAATTGAGAATCGGAAGTGTAGCACTAATACCAAACAGACGAGATGGTAAGTTTACTTGTTTAGAACACGAGGAAAATGGATGGGCACAAACTAAATTTACACATTGGGAAACACGAGAAAATCAATTAAGATTTTTTAATAAAGTAAGACAGGGATTAGAAGATTCAACAAAGGATGGTTTAAATACATTAACATATCAAATTTTACATCAAGAAGAATTTTTAGACAAACACGAGTTTATATCAGTAACATGAGTAAGAAATTAGCAATATGTGTCCCACACTATAAAAGGGAAGAGCATCTTAAAAAGTTTGTTCCACACATGGATGAATTTTTTAAAGACAAGGATATCGAATATAAGATATTTGTGGCCAATCAAGTCTATCCTGATTCGGTTAGTGGGTTTAACAGAGGAACATCTAAGAATGTTGCATTTGATATTGCACAAAAAGAGGGATATGACTATTTCTGTTTTCACGACATAGATATGTTACCCGAAGATGACTCGTGTGATTATTCCTATCCCGATAAAGTAGAACATTTAGCAGTTAATGTGGCACAATTTGATTATGGATTGAAATATCAAGAATACTTCGGTGGTTCTATTTTATTCACTAAAGAACATTATGAAAAAATAAATGGATATTCGAATGGTTATTTTAATTGGGGGATGGAAGATGATGATTTGTTCTATCGAACCAAGAAAAAGGGATTGGCAGAAGAAACATTTATGAATCATGAATCAGAAGAACCACGACATTTTGTAAGACTTAATGGTTTGAGTGATCATATAAAAGTAAATGTAACAGATTCGACAAGAGAAGTAACATCGGGTAATTTTACAATGTCAGTTCTTGTTCGTGCAGAAGATAGATTTGATATTCCAACTTATTTAATAGGTGATGTAGAAAATAGAAAATTTATTCATCAATATATTTTAGGACGACCATCATTTCAAATGGGGTTAGGATGGGACAATTCAAGTGCATATTCATTTGGTTTATTTAATCTAAAGAATAGTCATTCTTATATGTGGATAAAAAGACATCCTGATGTTTGGACACATTTAATGATTACAGTAAATGTTGATAAAGGTGAAATGAGATTTTTTTTAAATGGAGAAGAATCGGATTCGAGATTTGGACATGGTTCAGAATCACCATTGAAATTTGAGACACCATTAAAGAGATATGGTGGAAATCCATTTTATATTGGTGTTGGTGATCCAAGAAAAGAGGATAATGATTATTTTGCAGGAGATATTGCACAAGTTTGTATTTTTGATGAGGCGTTAGATAGTAAGTCGATAAAAGAATATTATAAAACAGATTATCCTTCACCACAAACAACAAAAATATTTTATGAGAAAAGACCGATATTATATTATGATTTTTCTAAAGTTAGAGATAGTATAGTTTATGATTTGAGTGGTAATGGAAATCACGGAGTATTAAATGGTGGTGATATACAATCAGAACCTATTAATAAAATTCCTTATACAACTTTACCATATAGAAATAGACCAGGTCGATTTTTTTCACAAGATCATTCACGAAATGATATTGTTGGTGGTAAGTTTGTCCATCAAAAAGATACAAGTATAAATGAGAAGAGATTTATAGAACAAGTTCAGGGTGGGTTAGTAAATATAGACGAGGATGGACTTACAGATTTAAATTATAGTGTTGTAAAGAGAGAAAAATTATTTGAAACTAAACACGAAATAATTGATTTTAAATGTGGACAAGACATACCAAATCATGTGGAGATTTAAATGCCCAATCGACTCAGTAAAATTCAGAAGCAACTTAAAACGAATAAACAGAGGGTAACGAAGGAAAGACAAAACGAACCAGATAATACCCTATTAGAATCTGTTGTTGCTCAAGATTTGCCACGAGAAGAAAGAATAAAAAGAGTTGAAGAAAGAGCGGTTGGTAAACAAGAAGATGTAAAAATTGATGTAAATTTTGAAATTTCTCAAGCTGCTGATGCAAAAAAAGATGCTAAAGAAAAGGGAATTGTTTTAAATCCTGGACATTCATTAAAATATAAAACAATCAAAAAACAAGATGTATTATTGATGCAATGTCCGAATATTAATGAATCTGGTTATTATTCTGGTATCGTTTCATTAAAATCATATATCAGTAAGTTTGCACCCAAAATTAAATGTACAGTAATAGATCCTGTTATAGATTATTTTTATCAAAATCCTCCTGATAAAAAATCTATGTTTATGAATGATTTTAACACATATAGTCATCAAGGTGAATTTCATCGATTGATGGATTATCCTGAAATATATGAAATACGAGATTATATAGCAAAATATATTGATAGGGCCAAACCAAAATTCATTGGATTTAGCACTATTGATGGAAATGTAGATGCATCTTTAGCATTATCAAAGTTAATAAAAGAAAAATATCCAAAAATAAAAGTGATGATTGGTGGTAATGGAATTCAGATGATGAAAAATGGATTTGCACCAACTAAGACTTATGATTATGATTATTATTATTGGTTAGATTATATAGTTAGAGGAGATGGTGAAAATACTTTAGTAGAGTTAATTCAGTCTGATTTAGAACCAGAATCTTTAATGAGAATACAAGGGTTGATATGGAAAGAAGATACTCAGATAATAGATAATGATACACAAAAAGTTAGATGGATAGAAAACTATAAAAGGGAAAATACTGGTATGGATATTTTACCATATCCAGATTATAGTGATTTAAAAGAAAATTTTTATTATAAAAAAAGTTATGGTGATTCGACACCATTAATATTAAGTAGAGGATGTCCATATCGATGCACTTTTTGTTCCGTACCAACTTTTGTTCCGTTGTTCAGATACAGACCATTAGAAAATGTTATAGAGGAAATGGAACATTGGGTAAATCAGAATAAGAGGGGATTTTTCTGTCATGATTCAATTGTAAATGGAGATCCAGTTTGGTTAAAAAACTTTTGTGATACAATCGTAGAAATGGGATGGGGAAATGGATATGTAAAATGGGGTGGAAACTTTAGATTACAAAAACCAATGAGAGATTTAGAAACTCTTAGGTTGTATAATAATGCAGGAGTGGAGTGGATGATTTCAGGATTAGAATCTGCTTCTGAACCCGTATTACGACATATGAAAAAATATGGTAGTATGAGAGGTACACGAGAAATTTTTGAAAATATAAGAGAAGTAAATAAAAATAATAAAAGACCAATAAAGGTAATGTTACAGTTAATTATTGGTTACTTAAATGAAGGAGAAGAAGATTTTCAAGCAACTATGGATTTTGTAGAAGAATTCCATGATGTAATACACGAAGTTTTAACTTGTTCTCTGTTTTTACTTTGGCCACCATTATTAAAACAATGGAGAGAAGAAGGAAATTACATTGATTTTACAGATGGGGTGGTTTGGACAACAGAATATAGTAATGTTAGTGAAAGATTGGAACGGGCTGATAGAATAGAAAAGTTATTTCAAAAATTACAAATACCTTATAACATATATCATAGGACATCATATCAAGAGAGTGAAAAAATGGCCAAAGGTATTGATCCATTAAGTGAAAATGTTTGATAATTTAATTCATTTTACTAATGAGTCCTTTGAGGGAAATTTTTTTGATAGATTTGTTCGTAATTGTGGTTTATGGCCATCACATGATAAATCTAATTTACTTAGTTATGATGATTTATTAATAGAAAATGTTACTGAAGAACTTTCAGGTAAGAATATAATATTGTGGTCAACTTTTTGGCAACCATTAGATTTATATGAAAAATATTTTGATAAGTTTAAGAATTTATTAAAACTTGATAATTTTGTATTTCTTGTTGTTCATGAACACGAATGTGCTACTGATGATATGTTCAATAATATATGGAATAATTTACGAGTAAAAGAATTAGATGAATCCTTACAGAAAAAAGTTTATATAACAAGTTACGATCATTATACTGAACATACACATGAGGTTTGGCAAAAAGAATCCAATGTAGTATCTCATATGAAACCAGTATTTTTTGATAACTTTTTATATGAGAATTTAGATTTATTTTTTGAAGGTCATAAAATTTTACATACTGAACAATTTGAAAATAAGAAAAGAACTCATAGGTATGTTTGTTATAATGCAGATCCAAAAGATTATCGTGTTAGATTAGTTAATGATTTATTTTCTAATGATTTAGATAGATTTGGGTTAATTTCTTTGTTACGAAAAGAAAATCCATTAGTGTTAGATAGAGAAGAAATAAAAGGTTGGGATCCATCAACACATATTTATCCAATGAAACATTTTTTTAATACTTATTTTAGTATAGTTACAGAGAGTTATTTTAGAGATTGGAACGATAATAAACCAGAATCTTATGGATACATTAGTGGGTTAAGTGAAAAAACATTTAAGGCAATGCTTTTAAATCCATTTATTATACTTGGTGGATATCAATCTTTAAGTAGATTACACGAGTTAGGATTTAAAACTTTTCCTGAATTGTTTGATGAATCATATGATGTTATTTTTAATTCAAATACAAGATATCATATAGTTTTACAAAATATTATAGATGTGTGTAATATGTCAGAAGATAAATTAAATGATTTGTATCATTCAGTTCTTGTTGAAAAAGTTAAACACAATCAACAATTATATTTGAATTATGATAGAAAGAGTTTATTTGAAACTTTTATGAAAAAATTGGAGTGGAATTAAATGTTTAAAAAGATGGTAATATTTCAAGGGTGCTCTTTTACTTGGGGACAGAATTTACATCATTATGAATGGATTAAGAAAAAAGATGTTATTTTTCCAAAAAACTTTTTTACTTGGCCCGTTGATGGAGAAACAAGACCAAGAATATTTGATTGGTCATTTCATGAGAAATTTAGAGATGCGAAATCACAAGATACTTGGTTAAAATTACGAGCTTCTTCTGTATTATCAAGAAAATTAGATGAAGAATGGTCTTGTGTTAATGATAGTGAAAATGGTGGTTCTAACAAGGATAGTATTTGGAAAGTTAGAGAAAGTATAAGAGCCTTACATAATCATCGCGATAATTTTGAAAATCCATATTTTGAGTTACCTGAAAAATGTGTCATTGTATTACAATTTACTCATGCTGGTAGAGATTATGATGGGGAATTTTCAAATGACCAAAATAGTCCTACTTGGAAAGAAGAATCGACTCATGTTTTAAAGACAGTTGAAAAGATTGACGAATTGTATGAAGAATTAAAAGAACAAAATATACATTTGATTACTTGGTCTTGGCCAGGCGACTTGGGGTGGTTGACAAAAGATAAACCATATTCGTGTGGTATTAGGATAGGTGAAGAAGTTTTTGATTCGTTTGACGAGGCACAGTTATATTCATCCGTAGATGACAATAATTATTATTTTGTAAATGAGTTTCTTGATAATCCTATAAATCCTAATGATACAAGACTCGATAAAAATTGGAAACCAAAACATGATGTACCTATAACTATTAACCAAAGTTTGGGAATGGGAGATGATCACCCATCGAAAGAATTTCATGAAGTGATAGCAAATTCTATTTATCAAAAAATGAACGAGTTGGATTTATTATGATATGGTTTATTAGTGGACCATCTTGTATTGGAAAAAGTTATTTTATTAAATGGGATGAAACAAATAGAATTGAAGAAATTACTTATGGAGAAGAAAATCACGATAATTTAAAAGAAAGTTTTAAATCGCTTCAGATGCATTATGCACGAGGTGGCAATTGGATTGAATTAAAGGATAATGTTATTGTTGTAGATTTAGTTATAACTCAAGATGATACCATCCACCCCTGGAATAGAATGTGGAAACAAATTTGTAATTCAGTACTTGAAAAGAAAGTAATTGTTCTTGGAGTTCCACCTTCAGAATATAAAAAAAGAATCAAAAAGCGTATAAAAAAAGATTCCCATGAGAGTGGAGTTAGATTTTCACGATTACTTAAAAATACATCTACGGATGCTATAATACAATTTTATAAAGATTGGATTAGTGAATTAAAAAGTAAAGGTATGTCTTATTTATTGGTAGAGTCCAAACATTATAAAATTTTAGAAGAAGAAGATTTTTTAAATATGTTAAAGGAAGATATATGATTTATTGTTTCGGAGACAGTTGGGGAAAAGGAGAAGAACTTGATTTTGATGCTGGTGAAAAACCTTTTGTTCATTGGGTGGCAAAAGAACTTGGAGATGAGTATATTAATCGTTCAAGTGGTGGTGGTGCATTTGCAGTTCAATGTGTTAACTTTTTTAAATGTTTAGATGATATAAAAGAAGATGATTTAATATTAGCAATTATACCACCCGATGTTAGATGGTATGATGAACGAAATGGAGATTTTTGTACGGTTAGTATGAATCAAAATCAAGAAAAAATAGCAAAACGATATTGGGAAATGCTTGGTAATAGAACTAAAGAATGGTTTATATATCACCAATCATTATTTATGTTTTCTCTTCAACAGGCTTGTAAGGAAAGGAAATTAAAATTAGTTATGATGCATAATTACGGTGATTTGAGAATTCATAAATCATTTAAAGATTTATTAAATTACGATGTTATTCTTGATAAAAATAAAAGTTTGACTTATTTATTAACAGATGGTGTAGATGATTATAAAAAAACTCAGTTTAATTTTAAAAATGATGGCCCACCTCGTGAAATATTTGTCGGTAAATACTTTGAAGGTACTTCAATGCATCCTAATGAATTAGGTCATAAAGAAATATCAAATTTAATAATTAAAAAATTAGGAGAAACCAATGATAAAGTGGATTAAATATTTAATTTATAAAATTAAAGTTTCAATTCTTTATAAAAAGAAATTAAAGGAACTACGAAAAAGAGATCCGTTTATATATAAATAAAAAATTATGAGTAGAGATTTAAGAGGTTATACAAATAAACATAATAGATATATTTCTATATTTGGAGAAGTTGAAGATAATTATTTTGATGGTGGATTTAAACTTTTTTATAAAGAAGATATGTCTAATAATGAACTTTTAAAGTATAAAAAAATTCATTCTGGATACGGTTCATTTAAAAAATTGGCTATTTTTGAACTATGTAGTTATGTGTATTATTTGATTTTACGAGGATTAGAACAAGATGGTTGGATAGATTATAATTTTTCAAAAGATGAAAATTTCTTTTTTGTTAAATCTATATGTCAGGGTATTGTTGATAAGGGAGTTACTATTCCGTTAGGAGTTCATTTAATAGATATTACAAAATATGATACTTTACAATGGAGAGAAATGTTATCTGAATTTAGTTTCGAAGATACATTTGATTCTAATCATATTATGACAATCCATCCAGGAGCAAATAAACTTAGGTATACCTATTTTTTAAATATAGATAAAGTTCCGATTTATTTGGAATGTGAAAAAAGTTCAAAAATAAATACTGATGGGTTTGTGGAAATAAAATCAATGGATGAATTAAAAGAAAAGGTACTCAATAACTCAAAAGAAGATATTGGAGTTATTTGGATGGAAGTGGGGGCAACTGATAAAGAGTTGCTTGGTGGTAGAGAGAATTATGGAGTTGACTTTCCAGTTGGAATGAGAGGACTTGATTTAACAACTCCAGGTGGAAGTTGGATACAAGACTCTTGGTTATTAGATTATCCAGTAAAGTATTGTAAAATTTTAAAAAATAGTTTTCCATTAAACATTTATGTTGGTAATATTAAAAGTGATAATCAATATACTGAATTAACAAAAAAAATTAAAGAGAAGTTTGAAATAAATTTACAAGAATTTAGTGCAAGATCACAATGTCAAAATGAAGAAAGAATACCAACTATACCATTGAAATGGAGAGAAGAAAAGGATGAGGTATATCCATTCCAATCTTATCGTATCAGTCAAAAAGATGTAGTGATAAATTTCAACAAAGTTGATAATATTAATGATATTCCTAATTTAAATGACCATAAAGGATTTTGTATTTATACCGATTGTGATGTTGAATGGAAGAGAGATATAATTGAACTTTTTTATTTTACAAATTCAGAAAAGGCTTTTGCAACAACTAAAAACCAAAAAGTGGTTATTTTTAATACAGAACATCCCGTATGGAAATATACTTCTGAGTTTGATAAAGAGTTTGGCATAGTTATACCACAACATTATGAAAATAATAATACCATATAGATTAAAAAGTAATAGATTTCCAAATAAGTATATTAGTAATTTTCTTGGAACATCTTTGATAGAACACTCTCTACGCATTTGTCAAGGGTTGGGAGATATCATAGTTACTGCTCCTAAAGATGATTATGTAAAAGAAGTTTCTGATTTACATTTAAAATATGAATTTGATTTTATCCCAACTTCACTTGAGTGTAAAAGTGGAACTGATAGAGCAATTGAACTTTCTAAAAGATTTGTAGATGATTATTATGTTATTATTCCGGCAGACGAACCTTTGATTGATAGACATGAGTTAAAAAGAGTATTATCGTCTAAATTAGATGATTTTAATTTATGTTATTGTGATTTTTATGATGAAAAGGATTGTATTACTAATTTATCAGCAAAAATAGTATCGACTTTTGATGATTATTTATTATATGAGTCGAGAAATATTATACCTATTAAAAAAGATGGAACATTTGATTACAAGGATTGTAAAAAATGTGTTGCAATAAAAATATTTTCTTATTGGGGAATTAAGAAATTGTATGACAGAAAAACTAATCTTGATAAGATTGAAGGTTTAGAAGAAATAAAATTAGTTGAGTGTGGATTTAAAGTTAAGTTACATAAAATAAAACATATTGGTTTTGGAATTGATAGTCCAGAACAAGTAAAGTTATTAGAGGATAGATATTATGCCAATACCTAATACAAACGAGGCAAGAATAGAAACATCAACTGCATGTAACGCAGCTTGTGTATTCTGTCCATGGCCAACTGATGATTTTACTCGTAAAAAAGAAATAATGTCATTAGAAGATTACAAGTTTTATATTGATAAACTTAAAGATGAGATGGGTGATAAAATAAATGAAATCACAGTTTCAGGTTTTGGTGAAGCGTTTTTGGATAAAACTCTTTTGGATAAAATGAGATATGCAAAAGAAAGAGGATATGGTATTCATGTTTTAACAAATGGTTCTTTGTTAGATGAACCTAAAATAGATGAAATGTTTGATATTGGAATTATGGATTTGAGAATAAGTTTACACACTACCAATACAGATTCATATGGTAAAGTATTAAATTATAAAGGAACTGAACATACATTAGAGGATGTATTGAAAAGTTTAGATTATGCAATTGAAAATAAACCAGATGAAACTGAAATTATTATTACTGCAGATATTGTAGAAGAAAATCAAAATGATGTGGATAAACTTGTAGAGGATTATGGTGATAAATGTAGCTTAGAAATTTGGTATCCACACAATTGGATAGATACTTATGAATATAGAGATTATAGTAGTCCGTTAGTGCATGAAACTTGTGGTCGACCAAAAACAGGTCCCATTCAAATTCAAGTAGATGGTGATGTTATAATGTGTTGTTTTGATTTTAATGATGAGATGGTATTGGGAAATTTTAGACATCAAACATTAGAAGAAATATTTTCACTTGAAAAAGATAACTTATTTTCGAAAATTTATAATCATCATGAAAAGGGAACTTGCGGAGAATCAGATTTGTTATGTTCAAATTGTGATCAATTAAAACTTAGTGGTGAAGTGGTTATTTATAATAATCGTATTGAAGATAAAGATGATAGAGTAAAAAGAGTAACCACTAATTTAAAGGATATAAAGTGAAAAAATATAAATATTTAGTTGGCAGTGGTTGTAGTTTTTCAGAGATTGAACCTATAGATGCCCATAGGGAATACGAGGAAGTAATTGATAAAAAGTGGATGGAATATTTGGGAATAAAGTTAGATATATCACAAACTTATAATATGGCATCTGGTGGAAGTGGAAATGAGTTTATAAAAATAAATTTCCTTTACAAAATGGATGAATTAATTAATAAAGGAATTAATCCATCTGATATTTTTGTTGCTATACAATGGACTGGATTTGAAAGATGTGATTTATTTGTTTCAGATGAAATACCAACTATAGATGGTTTAGCGAAAGATTTACAACCAAATTATATTGGAAATCCAAGAAGTATACACCCAAATAAAAGCTTTGGGTGGACTTTTAGTGGTGCTCATATTGGTAGAGATAAAAAATATGAGAGAGGTACACACCAATCACGATTTAATCAAGAATATGTAAATAGGTGGTATAAATATTATTATACTCATCAAGGTATGTGGGTTAATACTTTAGATAATATTTTATTTGTTCAAAATTTTTGTAAATCACACAATATAGATTATGTTTTTTGTACAAGTTGGGATAATGTTACAGGACAAGATAATGGTTACGATAAGAGAATAAATACTCTTGAACAATTTAACGGATTTCAATTTTTATGGAATATGATAGATTTAGATAGATTTATATTTTATCCAAGTAATTTACCTAATATGGTATTACCGATAGATTCCGTGTATAAGCAATTCATAAAAGAACGGGGAGATGGTTTATCAAACTATGGTGGTATGTGGCAATATATGGGAGAACGAGATGGAATAGATTTAGATGATAGACATCCAAATTCACATGGAAGTAAAATATGGGCCGAGTATATTCATAATACTATGAAAGATAGGAAACTTTTATGAATCATATAATTACAGCAGGTTGTAGTTTTACTAATTGTGGAATGTCTTGGCCATATCATATAGAAAATAAAAATGTATATAATGTAGGAACGGTTGGTGCAGGAAATGGTTACATATCACGGGCAGCAATATGGGAATGTGAAAATTTATTAAAACGAGAAATTCCTTCTGAAGAAATATTTTTAATTATTATGTGGTCTGGTATAGATAGATTTGAAGTTTTGTCATCTAATGAAAGTCCTTTACATAATGACTATATTGGTGGAGATAAAAATAGGTGGTGGTTATCAAATTATAATAAAAACATCCATGAATCTGAATCTGTTTGGTTAAAAAGTAGTATTCCATATATGCAATGGGACAACATGGCTGTTCGTGATTTATTTGAAAAATATTGGAAGTATATGTATAGTGAACACGAAAGTTTTTTAAAAACTCTTGAATATATTTTACGAGTACAAAATTATTGTGAAGTTAAAAATATAAAATATAAGTTTTGTTCTTGGCAAAATATTTTTAATAAATATGATTTTGATGCTCCAAGTGGACAAAAATTAAGTGGACATGAGATATGGATAATGGATTGGTTTGATAATGAACATTGGACACCAAATAGATATTGGCCTAAAGATTTGAATCAAAAAATATCAAAAGATACACCATTATTAAAAGATGTTTATCCACAAACAACTCATTTATGGGATATGATAAATTTTGATAAATTTTGGTTTTATGAAGATGAACAAGTAGAGTATGGTGGATTGGCAGAATGGGTATTACTTGGAGCAAAAGATAATATGGGAATGGAACACGATCCTGCACATCCATCTGAAGATTCACATAAAAAATTTACAAAAAATGTTGTTTTGGATTGGATTAGAGATGATTGAATTTTGTTATCAAGATACGATAAGTGTTGAGGCTTGGGTAGAACCGAGTGGTGATTATTTAGTACCAAATGGAACACCACCTTTAATTTTGAAAAAAATGAAAGAGATGGATAATCCTTCAGAGGTGTTTGATAATGGTGGATATCAAGATGATTTGAAACTCGAAATTGGAATTTCTACATTTAGACATATAATGGCACTCTTAGACCATGCTAAAGTAGAATACAGAGAATGTTCAGTTTCAGAGAGATTAACGGAAGATTATTTATTACCTATAGCTTTATTTGGTTCAGCAAATGGTGCTATTGGTATACCTAATGGTCAGATGGTTTGTGAATTTACAAAAACATTTTCATCAAAGACTCTTGAACACATAAAAAGTAAAAAATGTAAGGTATTATTAGACCATGTAAATGAAGGTTTACCTTATAATAAAGAATGGTGTAAAAGATTACACGCTGTGTTAGATAATAGTGATTTACCAAGAGATTCTTTTTATTTTTTTACTGGAAATAATAAATTTAAAGAAAATTATGAAAAAGATTTTGAAGGTGAATTAGTGAATGTTATAGAATCTACTTTTTTTGAAACTTATACAAAAGATTACTGTAATTCGAATTTCTTAAATAATGAAGTTTTTTCATCACATAGAAGAAATAAACATTTTTTATCGTTGAATAGATCACCAAGATTACATAGAAGTAAAATGTTCGAATATTTAAAAGAAAAAGATTTATTAAAATATGGATATGTTAGTTATATAGATGAGGGATATTATGTAGATGGTGAATTGACTACTAATGCAAAAGATAATCAAGCGGGTGCATTTATTGAACGAGAATATTTTGAAAATTCATATTTAAATATAGTAACAGAAACATGGTTTTATGAAAAATCACTTTTCTTAACAGAAAAAATTTTTAAACCAATAATTTACCATCAACCATTTTTATTATTAAGTGGATATAATTCTTTGAAGTTATTTAAAGATTTAGGATATAAAACATTTGATAAAATTATATCCGAGTCCTATGATAATGAAAAAGATGACGATAAACGATTTGATATGGTAATGAGTGAAGTAAATCGTCTAAGTAAAATGTCAATAGATAAAGTTCATGATATGTATTTAAGTGTAAAGGATATTCTTGAATATAATTACAACCATTTTTTATCAGAACATGATGTGATGGGAACAAAATTTTTTAAACAATGAGGTTTTAATATGCAAACAATTTATATAGGTTACGATCATTTTGATCAACGAGAAACATTCCATAATGGTGCACCAAATGATAATTGTGCTTGGTTACAATATCGTGGAATTTATTTAAATTTAGATTGGAATCAGTTATGGCTAAGAAGAGAGCGAACTGCACCTGAAACTGAACTTGTAGAAGTAGATGCTTTAACATTTGAGGGTAAGTATGTTTATCCCATAAATGCGTTTTGTTCAGAAATTGCTTTATTTGGTGATATGGGACATTCAGGTGGAAAAGGTATGGATGAAAAGGCATTTTTTGGTAATTTTATTGACGCTAAAGTTTTAGATGATTTATCTGAAGGTAGGGTTTTATTACATATTAATTTCATACACGAAACATATAGATATGATGATACTCATATGAAAAGATTACATGAATTTTTAAAAGAATTTAATATTAATCCAATATATGTTTTATTGTCTGCTGACAATCATAGATTACAAAGAGACTATGATACATGGGCAGATAAAAATGGTATTGGTATGGGAGAAAAAATACAAATTATGGAAACTTCTTTTGGTGAAGTTGGAGTAGAATCATATGGAAATTCACTTGGAACAAGAAGAGTATCAACTGATGTTATAAAATATGATTTTACATTAAATCAAAGACGTTTTTATTTTTTTAATACTATGAATACGGACAAATCATATAGAATAGAAATTGCAGATTGGATTGAACTTTCAAAGTTAGAAAAGAAAATTTTATATAGTGCCCTGTGGAAGGGTAGGAGAATTCCTGAAAAATATCATTGGCCATATGATCCTGATAAATATGGTGTTGAACCAGATGATATTACAAAATCAAATTTTGATGTTGATTTAAATCAATTTCATTATCTTAAAAATCCATATTATCATGCTTATTGTGAAATTGTAACTGAAACGGTTTTTGATTCTTCTACAATACAAATGTCAGAAAAGACATTTAAACCACTTTTTAATTTAATGCCATTTATTTTAGTTGGGGGTGCTGGTCATTTAGAGAGATTAAGGTCATATGGATATAAAACTTTCCCAAGTATTTTTGATGAATCATATGATTTAGTAGAAGATGATAGACAAAGAATGCAAATGATTAAATCTGAGATTAAAAGGATTTGTAATATGCCACACAACACACTACATAACAAATACTATGAAATTATTGATGATTTAGTTCACAATAGAGATGTTTTTTACCAATACAATGAAGGTTTGAGATTTTTACCTAAAATGATAAAGATGATAGGAAATTTATGAAAATATTAGGAATAAATGCATTAAATCATGACGCTGCTATAGC
>CEUI01003972.1_pt1 | contig 15610 bp, 3 predicted proteins | sample 531411 | NCBI WGS metagenome assembly CEUI01 (sample SAMEA2622841, study PRJEB7988) | marine metagenome | isolation source: saline water (ENVO:00002010), including
AAATCAAGTATTGAGACACAAATTCAAAACATCGATGAGAAGATTGTCCGCTACTATGAGAACGAGGATATGATTGAGGAGAACAAACAGATAGAGAAGCAAGTACGAGCAGTACAAAATGAACTTGATGCTGTTAACACTAAAGTAGCACAATCTGATACTGAGATGAAGAAACTTCACGGACAGGTAACAGTCCATAAAACCAAAATAGAGCAGATAAACAAGACCATTGAGGAGATAAAAGACCTCGAAGATAATTACGAAGCATATGAGTATTATATGGATGCTATCAAAAGAGATGGTGTTCCTTATGAGCTTATAACAAAGGTTCTTCCTACGATAGAAGCCGAGGTAAATGGTATCTTAGACCAAATAGTTGACTTCAATATGATACTTGAAATGGATGGAAAGAATATCAACACCAAGATAGTATATGATGAGGAAAATGTATGGCCTTTGGAACTATCAAGTGGAATGGAGAGGTTTATATCAGCTCTAGCAATACGGGTAGCACTTATATCGCTATCTAACCTACCAAGACCTGATTTCTTAGCAATCGATGAGGGATTCGGAGTATTGGATTCAGATAATCTGAACTCACTATATATGCTATTCGATTATTTAAAGGGTCAGTTTAGATTCCTAATGATAATCTCTCATATAGATGCAATGAAAGACCTTATGGATACGCTGGTTGAGATTAAGAAAGTCGGTGACTATAGCAATGTCAATTATTGCTAGTCATTAGCTCTTAATATATTTCTTGGTTTTGGGCTACCTTCGTTTTGGCTCCCTTCTTGCTTCCTTTTTAATTCTAATATTAATGAATTAACCAGACTTGACATCGTCCGCGATTCTTCACTGGCATATGCTCGCAACCAACCTAATAAATCAGTATCAATTGTAAAATTTTGTCTTTTTTTCTTCATTTATACACACCTCCTACACACTAAATAAATATAATAGCAAATAAGCAAATCGTTAGAGAAGATATTTATATATGGACTAATTTTTTTGCATTGGGAGATGATTCTTGATAAAACTTGAAAGATTAAAGGAAAATTTACATCAACTTGATGTCTTCATTGATGACCCGCTAAGTTTCACTAAAAATGGAAAGTATTTAAATTTTGTTGATATACCAGATACCATAACGGTAGGTAAATCACATTTCCTTGTTGGTGGTACTAATTTCTTAAAGATGGGTACTAAGTTAAAAGTTGAATTGTTGGATTCTGCCGGCAATGTAATTTATACTGAACCTATTGATGCATCATATTCTCAAGCTTTATATAAACCAATATCTATTATAGTTTATGGTGATACTGATAAAGAAGTTGGTGGTGAATGTACTCTTACAATTTGTGCAGAATTAACACAATATGATGACAATGGTATTATAAGGAATATACCAGACCAATGGAAAGGTTTATATAATTATAGATTTAGAACTAAATTATTTTTAGATAAAGTTACCTCTATAAATACCCAACCTATTAAATTTTATAAATATCCATCTGTTGAAGTATCAGAGATTATTACACCATACATAACGGTATCAGGTTCTATACAAGAAAATACTAATATTTATTCTCAATCTGCAGTTAAGATTAATATGGATGGTACAATAGATGCTAAACCATACGAGAATGCATCAGGTCAATACATAACTGCAAGTTTTACATCTGATATGATTGGTGGTATTATTAGAGTTAAAGCTCATAAAGATAGTACATCTGGTTCAATAGCTGGTCAGCCTTGGTATGGGTTGGAAAATGATTATACTGCTAGTATTGTGGATGTTATAAGTAATCAGAAGCTTCAAACTAATTTTGTGCCTTGGAGTCAATCATCACAACCACCAGGTTCAATAACATATCCATTTTATCATCAAATTGGAAATACACCACAAGGAGAAATACCTCAAGTACAGGCTATTAAAGTAACTGCAGATGGAACTCAAACTACTTCAAATTATAATCATAATACGGTAGTCAATAATCCTCCACCACCACTTTGGACTCCAGAAAATCCTAATACTGGTAGTTATTATTCTTACTTAGCATATTCCGAAGTTGAGGGATATGATATTGAATATATTTCTGCAAGTTTTGTTGAAACTCAAACATTAAAATCTTACGCTAAGTTATCTATTAAAGATTTAAAAACATATTCTGGAGATGTACATTCTATTAAGACTTTTGTTAAACCTTCAAGTCAAGTTCAAGAAATGTTAATAGGTGAAGGTAGATTAGAAGAAGAGAAAAAATTTATTCAAGAAGTTGGATTAAATGGTAATAACTTTTTTGATGTAGCCGCTGGAGATTTCGTAACTCAAAATAAAATAGATAGTACATTTTCTGCATCTTATCATGCATTGGGTGACAATGTTTTTGCAGATGGAACAGTAGCTACACAACCAACTTTATCGTTTGTAGAATTTCCATTAATGAATGGTATGAAAATATCAGGTTCACTTGGTGGTGTTTTAGATTATTATAAAATTGAATCTATTCCAACTATGTCTTTTGTTGCAGGACAAGAGTATAAATTAAAATGTAGACTTCATGCTAGTTCATCACTTGAGACTCAACTTAATGAAGAAACTATAACATATACTGATGTCAATAAAAGAGCTAAATTACATATTTATATATCAGGTTCTGCGTTTAATCAGAATCACAATAATCAAGATTGGACTGTACACGATTCATCTGATATATTTAGTAATATAGTTGATGTTGGTTTAAGAGCTCAATCATATAAAGGTAAGAGAATTTATGCATTTAAAACACCAGATGAAGGTTTTAATTCTGGTGGAAATTCTATTGTTGATACTATAGAGGGTAATGTAGAAATTGATTTCTTAGCAGATAAAGATGGTGACGGAAAAATTATTATGTATGTGGAGGTTGGAGAGTTTACCTTCCAAAAATTAGAACTTAATGTCAGTAAGGATACAGGATTTAATCCATCAGAGTATACATTTTATTTACCAATAGATAAGGAAATAGAAGATGATGTATTGACATTCGGTCTTGAAGCTTTTAATATAAATCAAGAACCTGCTATGTTGGAATCAGAAGTTATGAGGTTATCAACAGTACCAACAGATTTTTCTGGTGGTAATTTAGTGGTTGATGGTGATTCAAATCTTATAGTTGGTAGTACATTTATTAGTAATGTAGCGGGAAGTGGTATTGAGTTAGCAGGTGTTAGTTCAGGATTTATTCGTTCAGTTGGTTATGAAGGATTCACAAGTGCATCAGAAGGAACTGGTAAAGCTGGATTTTTAATTTATAGTGGTTCTATATTACCAGATAGTCAAGATAATTATACTGGAGTAGGATTAGAATTAAATGCAGGGGCAGATAGTGGGTCTCTTAAATTTCACGCAAAAGGAGCTGATTCTTTATTTGAAGTTAAGACTCCAACATTCTTTTTAGGTAAGGAAGGAGCTAATTTTGTAAGTGGTGCTAATAATAATATAGAGATAAGTGCATCAGATTTCCATTTAACAAATGAAGGTAGTGTTACTATGTCAGGTACCATTACAGCTACTGCAGGTAACATTGGTAATTTTCAAATTATTAGTGGTAAGTTAAGTGGTAGTAATATTACATTGGACGCTAATTCTTCTGCAATATTTAAGACTGATGAACCTGAAAATTATTTTATAGATTTTACTCCTGGTTCTGCTAGTGATGCATCAGATGATTTAAGAAGTAATTATTATGTTAAATTTGGGCCAAACTTTGGAGTTAGAAATGATGGTATTCTTGTTGCAAGTGGAGCTGTAATTGAGGGTGTCCTAACTTCATCAGATGGATTTATTGCTAATTGGACAATTGGAGCGGGTAGTATTCATAAGTTATCTGATTCAGTTTTTACTGGTTTATCAACTGCAGGAGATACAAGATTTTTCGCAGGAGCTTCTGCATTAAATACAAGTGGTAGTGCACCATTTAATGTTAAATCAGATGGTACTATAACTGCATCAAAAGGTAATATTGGTGGTTGGAATATTACTACTGGAAATATAGAGAAACCTGGATTATTTGAATTAGCTCCAACATCGAGTTATGTAATTTCTTCTTCTAATTTCAAAGTATCTGATACAGGAGAATTATCTGCATCATTAATTAGAGTTGATGGTGGAACAGTTGGTGGATTTGATATAACTAATGATTATATAACTGGTAGTAATTTATTAATACACAAGGATGGTAGATTAGAAACATCCGATTTTGTGAGTGGAGTTACTGGATGGCAAATAACAGCGGCTAGTGGAGGAAAAGCAGAATTTGAAAATGCTACAATAAGAGGAACTTTATCAACAACAACATTTGAAAAAGAAGCTGTTAATGCAGTAGGTGGTCAATTATATGTTGCTAATTCAACTACAATATCTCAATCTGTTACAAATTCTGATACCACAATGAGTGTAGTAAATGTTACAGGATTTTCTGATGGTGAGATTTTAGTAGCGAAAAAAGTTAGTGGTGATGGATTTGGAGTTGAATATTTACAAGTAAATAGTAGTTCAAGAGATGCTACAAAAGAAAATGAACTACAAGGAAAGATATATGTAACAAGAGCTGTAGGGAATGGTACTTCTGGTGAAAGTGGTTCATTAGGTGATACACCTGGTGCGGCACAATCTTATACTGAAGGTCAAGTGTTGGCTTCAACAGGTAAGATAAATACAGGATATATAAGATTAAATGCTAATCCAAATGATACAACTACTCCATATATGGATATTGTTGAGAGAACTGGTAGTGGTGTCTATGATGTTAAGTTAAAAGCTAGACTTGGTGATTTGAGTGGATTAAGTCAAGCACAATTATTGGGAACAAGTCCATCTAACGCAGGTTTTGGATTATTTAGTGAAAATGTATTTTTAACTGGTGGTATAAATGCTACATATGGTGAGATAGGTGGATTTGGAATACACTCTACTGATATATCAAGTTCTGCTCAAAATGCATCAGGTTATCCAAATTTATTTTTATCGAGTAGTGGTGTAATATCAGGTTCTGCAGTCCATTTAGATGGAGGAGCTGTTGGTGGATGGGTTCTTAGTGGAACTACATTATCAGCAGGTAATATTAGATTTGATAGTTCTGCTAATGGAGTTGAAGTTATAACTGCCGAAGGAACTCAAGTTGTATTTATTGGAGATGCTAATTTGTCTACTGTAGCAAGTTTAACCGCAAATTTAAAAGAAAATCCAGAATTTGATGACCAAAATATTACAGATGATTCACATTTGGTTCTTACTGGTAGTAATTCTAATTATGTTGGTAAATGGTTTATATCTTCATCTGGTGTAGTTTATGGTAGTAAAGAGAATCATGCACAATTGGAAGATTCAAATACTGGTGGTGTTAATGGTGCACACGAACAATATATAGTTTTTCACAATGACGGAGTAGCTGGTGGAGCTAATTAGGGGAATGATGATATGTCGAATTATATAATAACAGGTTCAATTACAGGTAGTTTTACAAGTGAACAAACTGCTAATGTATCATTTTACGCTAAAGGTGGAAACAATGAAATGAAACATTATGTCCGTTTATTCGGGTATAATAATAGTGGTAGTCTTACTGGTAGTGCAGACCACACATTGTTTAGTGATGAGGGTTATGGTATAGGTACTGCGTGGGGTAAGAAAAGTTTCACAAAAGCTATTCCAGCATCAATAGAAGCTGTTAAAGTATTATTAACTGGTAGTATTGATGGTGGTGGTACTTTAATACAAGGTAAACCTGAAATAAATTTATCATTTGATAAGTTTAATATTTCTGTATATAATCCAAAAGCTGAAATGACATCTAAGGGATTATTTGTATTCTCAACACCAGATAGATATATTAGAATTGATAAGAATGGTATGGAACTAAGAGGTGGTGAAATAAATGCACAAAAAATATTAGTTCAAGATTTAGAAGTTTTTGGTGATACAACCGTATTTGGTGATATAACATCTGTTGACCTAACACCATATACAGGTTCCAATACTGATATATTTGCTTCACAAAGTACAGATGCTACTCACGGAGATTCTATATACTATGCGAGAGGTGACCATACTCATAAAATTGGTGGAGCTACAATAGATACTACATTAAATAAATATGAGTTTTCTAATCCATTTACCCAATCTGGATTGCATGTTATAGGAGATGGATTTATTAGTGGAACGCTAGAAGTTATTGATTTAGTAACAACCGCTATAACTTCATCAGTTATAACATTAACTGGTTCAAATGACTTTGGTGATTCTGCAAGTCAAGATACACATCACTTTACTGGGTCTGTTCAAGTTAGTGGCTCTGGTCATAATTTCTTTGGTACTAATATAACTTTAAGTGCTAGTAATAGTGTTAATGTGCAGAATACTTTATATGCTAGTTCAAGTAATAAAGTTGGTATCGGAACGGCTGACCCAGCTTATACATTAGAAGTAAAAGCTAGTGCAAATGATGATGGGATATTATTAAGAGCTGCTAATGGTCAATTATTAGCTTTATTACACCAACAAGATACAGATGCTGGAATGTTGAGATTATATGATGCATCTTCTACTGAAAAAATTGTATTTAATGCTGATGCTAACCAAACCTCATATTTTAATAATGGTGGTAATGTTGGAATTGGAACTAATAGTGCTCCAAAATCATTAACTGTAGAAGGTTCAATAAGTTCAAGTGGAATACTATATCTGAGAAACAATCAGAGTTTTTCAAATGAAGATTCTTCAGGTACAGCACGAAATACAATTAAGATAAATGGTTCAGATGAAGTAGAAATAGGTACTACAACTTTAACTGGTAATGTTCTGATTAAGAATAATTCAGGTATTAGTGGTTCTTCAGTTTCAACTGCATCATTTGGTAGTATAGAATTAGCAGGTACAACTAAATTCTACATAGGTGGTTCAGGAGGAGGAACTGCAACAGACACATTAGCTATTGGAAGTAGGGGAACTGTACGAAAAGTCCAAATGGAATTATATCACGCATCTAATCCTGTTTCTCTTGGGTTAGATTATAATGCAGGAAGTGCATTAGCCTATATAGAAAGTGTTCATTCATCATATACACAAAATGTAGATTTATTATTTAAGCCTGGTGGTTCGGAATCTTGGAGAATTGGTGGAAGGGGTTCTGATTATGCTCACGATAGAGCTTTCCAAATCAAACCTACCAGTAATGATTATGATTTTGAACTCGTGGATACTTCTGATAATCCTATTTTATATTCTGATACTGGTAATCAAAGAATTGGTATCGGAACATCAAGTCCAACTGCTACCCTTGATGTTAGGACTGATGGAGGTACAAGTCCAAATATATTTGTAACTGGTAGTAATTCAGGTCATATCTTTGATGCAAAAATAAACAATGACCAAAGATTTAGAATTGACAATAGTGGTAATATAAACTTTAGTGTAGGAACTACATCAGCTAAAGTTTGGAATACAGGAGCTGGAGGATTATCACTAAGTAGTAATAGTACAGAAGAAGATTTCTTTATAAAATCAGATGGAAATGTCGGTATCGGAACAACTACACCGGGTGAAAAATTAGAAGTAATTGGAAACATAAGTGGTTCATCAACTTCAACGGCTTCATTTGGTAGAATACTTTTAGCTGGAATGGATGACCAGGAAAGAGGTGGTATTACTGGAACATCGGGTTCAAATGCGTATGGTGGAATAGCTATTCAAGCTGGTATTGGTTCATTGGAAGCTGGAAATACTATATTAAAAACTGGTGGAACATATGGTAATAGTATTTTACATTTACAAAATAGTACCAATGGTGTTTATATGGATTTTGATATAGGTAATACAAATAGATTTATTATCCAAGATTCTTTCTACTTTCAACACTCTATTGCTAATAATCTTTCTACGATTTGGAGTAGATATGGTGACCTTGAGATATTTTCAGACAACTCGACAACCGGTAGTGTAAATGTCTATTCATCAGGCTCTGTAAAGATTTATGCATCTGGTTCAAAAGCAAATACATTTGAGTTCACTACTGATAATCAACTTACTGGTAATGCTACATCAACTGCTTCTTTCGGTAGAGTAGATGTAGGTGGTGATATTGTAGCGACAGGTAATGTAATTGCAAAAACATATGTTGTCTCATCATCTGTAACTCATCAGACAAATTTACAAGCAAGTGGTTCATCAAAATTTGGTGATACTCTTGATGATATACATCAGTTCACTGGTTCTGCAGATATAACAGGTTCTCTAAAAGTTGATACTGGTGATAACACCATTACATTGGGGCCACTTACGAGTGGGCAATATACTGATATACGGTCAACAGGAACATTATTTATACAGGGTGGTACTAATGGAGTAACACAAGTTGGTGGAGATTTTATACCAACATCTACACGATTAAAAGATTTAGGTTCAGTTGGAAGGGAGTTCCAAGAAGCATATATCGTATCATCTTCTGTAAGTCAATCTATTGTTAATGATAATCTTATTGTAGGTGGAATTATAAGTGCAAGTGGTGATTTATATTTAGAAAACAATTCAAAAATAATATGGTCAGGTTCAAACGAACAGAGTGGTTACATTGATGTTGATACCTCTGCGTTAGAATTAAGACATATACAAGGTACTTATGAAGCTGGAATACAATTAGACACACGAGGAAATATTAAATTTGCTAACCTTACTAATAGTTCAAATCCTGGAAGTAATTTATCATATTCAGATGATTTAAAAATGATTATATCAGAAAGTAATGGTTATGTTGGAATTGGAACGGCAACTCCTGGAGAGAAACTCGAAATTTTTGATGGAACATTATTAATATCTGGTTCACATATATCACACTCAGGAGCAGGAACTCAGAAGCCAAGTGGTGGTGATTGGCAAAGAGTTTTAAGATTAGGGGATAGTGCAGAGAATGGATTCAGTACCTTTATACAAGATGGTGGAACATCACAATACTCATTATATACAAATCGTTGGGGAGCAAGATACCATTGGTTTAGAGGTAGTGAAGATGTAGATGGTGAAGGTAATACACTTCAACAGATAGCAACATTATACGGGCACGATACTGGACAATATTTTAGATTATATGATGGAACTTCTGGAACCGTAAAGGTTCAATTATCTGCAACTGGTAGTGATACATATTTCAATTATGGAAATGTCGGTATCAACACAACAACACCAGCGTATAAATTAGAAGTAAAAAATACAAGTGCTAATGCAGAATTAGGAATTACTGGTGCAAATACTGATGCTAGATTAGTTCTAACAAGTAACGAATCATCTTGGTTAGTTCAGAATGATTATAGTAATGCTGGAGCTTTGAGTTTCTATAATGGTACTGGTGGTCATACTCTTGTTATAGCAGAAGCAGGAAATGTCGGTATCGGAACAACAAGTCCATCTGTTGCATTACAAGTAGAAGGCAAGATAAGTTCCAGTGATGATTTAAGAGTTTATAATGGCTCGAATAGTATGCTCTATGATGTGTCTCAACATAACTTAGACTTCAATGGTGGTGATGTACAAATATCGGCCGGTGCATACAATATAAACTTCTTAGCCAATACAGATGGAAATGCAGCTGCATCTGATGCATTTAGATTCGCTACTGGTTCAAATGCTATTCCATTAATGGTAATGGAAGCTGAAGGACATATTGGTATAAATACAGATTCACCTGGTGTTAATTTAGATGTAAAGGAAGCTACAAATTCTGCATTGATAGACATTAATCAAGCAAGTACAGGGACTGGAACAGATGCTGGTGTAAGGTTTAAGAAAAATGATACCATAAAAGGAACAGTAGGATATAATGCTGGTAGTGATGTAATACAACTTGGATATGGTAATAGTTATGATAATTCTGCAACAATAAATATAGATTCGAGTGGTAGAGTTGGTATTGGAACACCAAATCCGGATTATACATTAGATGTAAATGGTGATATAGGTATTAATCAGTACCTTAAACATAATGGTAATGATAATACACTTATAGGTTTTAATACAGATAAAATTGAATTACACACCGGAGGAAATATTGGAATAGTAGTTGATTCGTCACAAAGAGTGGGTATTGGGAAAAGTACTGCGGCATATACACTTGATGTTGGTGGAGATGCGGCATTTAAAGACTCGATTGGAACTTCATCCTTCGCTAGTGGTTTTGCTGGATATGGTTGGAGAATAGATAAAGAATCAGATTCTGGTTGGGGATTAAGTGTTGATGAATTAACAGTTCGTGGAACATTTAATGTTTATGAATTATTGATAAATCAAACAAGAGCAACTAATGGTTCAATATGGGTCAGTAGTACTGGTAAAGTTGAATCTGTAACTGCTCAAACCTCACCTTCATTTTCACTATCCTTTGATACCGGTTCTAATACAATTGGTCACGGATTTGCTGTTGGTGATTTAATTAGAGCTCAACGCTATCAAGGTTCAGATTCATACCAATCAGATTTAATAGTAGTTAGTGTTGAGAGTACTGGTTCTCTTGTTGCGATAACAACAGGCTCAACTACACATCCAAGTGGCGGATTTGAATATGTAAGAATTGGTAATGCATATAGTTCAAGTAGACAAGGTGCAGTTTATATGACTGCAGATGATGACAATGCTCCATATATCGATGTTATCGATGGTGTTACTTCTCATAGTGATTTTAACTCGTCTAATAATATAAAAGCTAGACTTGGTAAAATGGATGGTATTAGTGATAGTACATTTGGTAATTTATCTGGATATGGATTATATTCTGAAAATGTATATTTAACTGGTGGTATAAAAGCTACATTTGGTGATATAGGTGGATTTGGTATAACAGCGACAGCACTATCATCAAGTGACAAAAGCTTTGTAGTTGATTCCGAAAATCTTTCCATTAGATTGGGAGATAATGCAGTTGATATGACATTAGACTCAAGTAGTGGTATTTTTATGAGTGGAAGTGGTGACTTTAGAGTTGGGAATCCAGACACAGACCAATTCAGATTTGTAGATGGTAATTTAGAAATAACAGCTTCTCAAATAAATCTTTCTGGTAGTGGAGTTGGAATTGATACAAATACTTTTGAATTGGGTACTGATGGATTAGACATATCATCTACAAATAGAAAAATATCTCTTGGTGAGGATAAAATTATACTTAGTGGTTCTGAAATACCTATTATAAAATTGGATGGTGGTGAAATATCAGCTTCAGATTTCTTTGTATCTACACAAGGTCAAATGACTGCAAGTGCAGGTAAAGTAGCTGGGTTTGATATTAATGGAAATACATTGGTTGGTGGAACAATGAGATTAAACGCTGATGATGATGGATATTTTGAAATTGGTGGGTTAAGTGGTGTAGATGAAGAAGGAACTACTAAGACAGGTTCTTTCTTTGGTGGTAATGGTTATGTATTAATGAAAGCTGGTACAACTGCTGATTCAAATTATATAAAATTAAAAAATGGTGAATTAAAATTAAATTCTACAAATGTTGATATAAGTGGTAGTGATATAAATATTGAAACAGAAAACTTAACTGCTAGTGGTTCAAATGTAGAAATACTTACACCATCATTCTTTTTTGGAAATTCAACATCATATATAAGTGGTTCAGCAAATGGATTAGAGTTAAGTTCAAGTGAATTTAATCTTGATACAACAAATTTAACCATTGATTCTGTTAATGAAAAAATAGATTTAGGTGGAGAGATTGTTTTACAAGCTGGTTCTAATCCAAAAATATCAATAAGTGGTAGTAAGGGGTCTGATACAATTAAATTAGAACAATCTGCAGGAACATCAACATTTGGTATTGTAAAATCAGACTATACTACTAATGATTCTGGATTATGGACATCTGTAGAAGAAAATCAAGAATTTAAATTTAATCTTGGAGATGCCACAAATCGTATTAGATTTGATAGTAGTGGATTAGATATTGAGACAAGTAAGTTTGAATTAGAAACTGATGGGGTAGATATATCTTCAACTCACGCATCTATGTCTTTGGGTGAGGGTAAGATTATTCTTAGTGGTTCTTCTACACCAGTTATTAAAATAGATGGTGGTGAAATATCAGCTTCAGATTTCTTTGTATCTACTACAGGTGAGATGACTGCTACGGCTGGAGCTATTGGTGGATGGGTAATGGATAGTTCTACACTCTATTCAAATAATAATGTTTATTTACAATCTTCAATGGGTGGTAAAGTATATTTTGGTAATGGAAATTACGACCAAGCTGGAACCGCCTTTAGTGGAAGTGGTGAGGGTTTTGTAGCAAATAACTCAATGAGTTGGGATTCAAGTGGGAATCTACAACTTACTGCTTCAAGAGTAGACATAAGTGGTAGTGATATAAATATTATAACTGAGAATTTAACTGCAAGTGGTTCAAATGTAGAAATCATTACTCCATCATTCTTCTTAGGAAGTGCTACAAATAATATTAGTAGTTCAAATGATGATTTATCAATTACAACTAAAAATTTAACAGCAAGTGGTTCATCAATAGAAATGTTATCTCCAAATGTTTTCTTAGGAGAAGGTAGTACAAACTTTATTAGTTCATCGGGTGGAAATTTAGAAATTAGTTCATCAAACTTCCATTTAAAAAATGGAAATATAACTGCATCAAATGTTGACTTGAGTGGTAAAATTACTGCTACAAGTGGTGAGTTTGCAGGTGATGTTATTGCAACTCACATAAATACGGATAGTGGTTCAATAGGTAAATGGGTAATTGATGAGTATGGTTTAAGAAGTTCTAATAAATCTGGTGGTGGTGATGGTTCATTTACAAGTGCTGGTATAAGATTAAATCAAGCTGGTTGGATTTCTGCTCCAAAGTTTTATATATCTTCGAGTGGTGATGTTGCACTTAGTGGGTCACTACATTCTACAGATGCTAATATTGGTGGATGGAATATTGATTCTGAAAAAATAAAATTTGAAACTGCAGGTGTTAACAAATTAGAGTTACATTCTATTTCATCATCTATAGTTTCTCTTGGTATGGCATCATCATCAATTGGTGGTCAATTAACAACTTATGCTATGGTAGGTTCATTCGGACAAACTTGGAGGGGTTCTTATAGTGGAAATACTGGTATAGATGTTGGTAGATATAGTATTAGTGATGGATATAAATCTTTATTTAGAATAGATGAAATTTCTCAATCAATTGCTGGTTGGAATTTTGATGATGATTCATTATATAGTGGTCAGGTGTTTTTGAGTGGTTCTGCTAATTTAATGGTAGTTAAAGATTCATTTAGTAGAGATGTTGTAGAAGTTGGTATTAAAGCATTACAATCAGTATCTCCATCTGGTACTAATTTATTGGTTAATTTTGGATTTGAAGAAGATTCTGCACACGATTTAACTCCAACTGTGTGGTTTGTAGATACAACTGCAAATAATGGTGTAGACCAGTTTCAAAGTGGTGGAAGTTTTTCAAATAGAATTATATCATTACAAGTTGAAGATGAAAATCCAGCTACAGGTACAAAACATTATAGAATTAAAGTTAATGCGTCAAATATGACAGGGTAATTATGATGAAAAATAAAATAAATACATATATATTATTATTAAATGGAGTTTATAAATGGCAGTCATAGGTAAGTTTACATATGAAATATCCCAATCTGTTACTGAGAGTTTTGTTCAAGGTGATACGGTTGAATTTACTTTTCAAGCATCTGGAATAAGTAACCTCAGTAGAGTAGCTGAACAAAAAGTAGATTTATACTATAGTTTGGCTAGTGGTTCACCGAGTTGGCAACAAGTTTCGGATTATCCAAAGGCGTTTGGTATAGGTAATTCATATTCTACAAAATCATTTGCAGCTCCAGTTACACAAGATTGGGAAGCTGTTAAGGCAATAATAACAGGTTCTGTATTTACTTCATCAGATGATACTGGTACAGGTACAAAAGGTACTATTAATATAGATTATGATGATTTAAAAATAATATCATATCAGCCTAAATCTCAATTAACTGATGAGGGTTTGTTAGTTTTTAGGTCACCGAATAGATATATTAAAGTTGGTGAAGGTGGTGTTGAGATTAAAGGTGGAACATTCCAAACAGAAAAATTAATAGCTGAAGAATTAGAAGTATTTGGTGATGTGACTATATTTGGTGATTTCCAAGCTTCACCAATTCCACCATATTCTCAGGAAATGACTGATATTCGTAGTGGTAGTGCGGATAATGGAACATCTGCAGATTATGCTCGAGGTGACCATACTCACGAATTATCATTTGGTGTTGTTGATACACTTTTGGATGGTAATACATTTTCAAATCCATTACAAACAACATCTAATATCAAAGTAGGAGACCATCCAACTTCAGATAGTCATCAATTGACAGGCTCGGTTAATATTACTGGTAGTTTAGTATTGGGTCACGGATGGGGTTCAGCAACACATCTATATATGAATAATCAGAATATTGTTAATGCTAATAATATTTCAATATCTGATTCTGGATATAGTGAGGGTTATACGAGTTGGGGAGGAAGTGGTGCTAGAATTTATGTAAATCAAGTTAATACTACTCAAAATGCAGATGGTGCCGATACTGCTCGAACATTGACTCTGATGAATGAGATGACAAGTGGTAGAGGTGCAGGAATATTATTAAGAGATGAGGGTAATGCAACTTTATTAGCAACTGGTTCACGAGTCGGAATCGGAACAACTACTCCTTCGTATGCATTAGATGTAAATGGTGATGCACAGATAAAGGGAATTTGGAAATTTAGTAGTAGTGGAGTACTTACCTTTGGTTCAAGTTATGGTTATGGAACTCTAACTTGGGATACTGGATATGCCTCTCTATATGGACAGGCTGGTAAAAGATTAAGGTTGGGTTCTCATAATACACAAGGAGTTCTAACTATATCATCGAGTATGGTTGGTATTGGAACGGAAACTCCAATAGCAGATTTAGATATTAGAGATGGTCATATTAAAGTTGGTGAAGCAAATATATATGCATCAGATGTAGACCAACCATATTTAATCGTAGCAGATGATGACTATTATACAGGTGAAACTACAAGTTGGGGCACCTATGGAATGCAACATCGTATTAAAGTTGATTCTGGTGGTGTTCCAAGATTGACAATTGATTCTAAACACGGAGAATTATTTGCAGTAGGTCACGGGGGAAATGTCGGTATAGGAACTTCAGCATCAATTCCAGCAAAAAAATTAACCATATCGGGTTCAATAAGTGCAAGTGGAGATATATATCTTGGTGATAGTGGTGGTACTGGGAAAAAACTATATTTTAAATCTGCAACTGGTGATTCATATATAAACTTCAATGATACTAATAGTACTAAACAATTTTCTCTTGGTTGGGAAAATACAAATGAACAATTTGTAATAGCAACTGGTTCAGCCGTATCCAATAAAGAAGCTGTCGTTGTAGATACAACAGGAAGTGTTGGTATTGGAACAACATCACCAAGTGCTTTATTACATATATCAGATACCCGTGGCTCAAATATTTTAGAAGCTATTAGAGTTCAAAATAGTAATGGTTATGC
>CEUI01012992.1_pt1 | contig 15599 bp, 19 predicted proteins | sample 531411 | NCBI WGS metagenome assembly CEUI01 (sample SAMEA2622841, study PRJEB7988) | marine metagenome | isolation source: saline water (ENVO:00002010), including
TTTAGACAATGTACCATTGGTCAACGGAAACAGATGTGGAGTCGATGATGCGGGAATTATGTATGGACCAGCTTCAAGTTTAGAAGCAGAAACATTCAAAACAAAAACTGGCAAAACAGTACACAATACTTCAGCCTTCGTATACGATGACGGAAACGGAAACTTAATTCACAACTCACAAGTAGTCGGATCGTGCGATTATACCAAAGGCCACATTCAATTTGCTGTGCCTTATGCTTTTGCAGAATTTAAAATTAATGCTCAGACTTTATCAGCACATGCTGGTGGTGTCAATTTTACAAACAACGGTCAAAACAGTCTATACCAAACACTAGCAAGAAGTATGAATACAAAAGCAGATGGAAAAATAGAAGTTCTATTATTAGGATAAGGAGAAACATGGCGTATAAAAAAACAAGTAGAAAATCAGCAAGAAGAAAATCAACTGCATACCCTAAGAACAGAAGCAAGTCATACGGAACTATGTCGTATAAAAAAAGAAGGAAAAGATAAATGGCAAGTACAGACTTTACATACGCAGATGCAAGTGACCTCAATAAATATTTTAACAGAGCAAATGACTTTGACTCAAAACGTCAACTCCTGGGTAACATCACTACTTCAACAAATCTGCACACAATATATGACGTTGGAGATACGCAACAATTATTCGTAAACGGTGCAGAAAAAACAAAAGTAACTGACACACCAAACTCAAACGGAGAATGGAACTATTATAGTGCAACAGATACTGTTACTTATTTTGATAGCAATTATACTTCAACAACTATAAATGAACAAATAATAGAAGCTGGAACAGACAGTGCAACTTTTATAACTGAAGCACTAACTAATGCAAGTCTAGAATTACACAACTACCTAGACAGAAGATTCTCAACACCGTTGCAACAAAACAAGCAAATAGACGTGGACTCATCTATATCAGTGGATACTTTAATAGCAGAATACGATCCAATAATTATAAAAGCAACTTGCTATATCGCTGCCTCAAACATGATTCGAGCAAAGGAAGGTGCATCAGAAGAAGCAGACTACTACCACGCACTGGTTACAAATCCAGAAAGAACTGGACTGATAGATAAGTTAAATGATGGAATTTATAAACTTTCATACGAGTACACTAATACAAGCAAATCTGGAGTGATCAGATTTTCTACATCTTCATCAACAATGCGACTGGTAGAAGTAACTGGCGAATATTTACTTGAAAGATATGACGTGCTACGTGTAAACGTAAGCACTTCGGGAGCATACGGCATTGCAGAATTTACAGTAACACACTACGGAAATGATAAACTGTATGGATCTACTACTGCACCAGAAAAAATAACAGGAACGCTTCAGCATTTATATGGAGGAATTTATGGGCGTTGGTCTGGAGCAAACGCATCAGATTCTGACATGTACGAAATAGTTTGCTATGGTAAAGGTCAAAAACAAACAAACGCAAGTAGCGGTTCAATAGAGCTTACCAGATAATGAGTGTCACGTTTAAAAATAACTGGAAACAAATACTGACAGCTTTGACATCAAAAATCAAAGCAGAAATGAAATGTCCAGTCTACACAAACTGGGATGAAGATATAAAAGGAAACCAGTTTATAAGAGTAATACCAACTGGTTCTGATCAGTTAGAAAAAGCAACATTCCTGGAAGTTAGAGAGTTTCAAATGGACTGTCAGTATTACTTTTTAAAAAGAAAAGATGCAAACTTTCAAAATTACGTACTACAACAAGTAAGTATACTAGAAGCACTGATACACGATAACATAACAATAACACTAGCTGATGACACAAAAGCAGTAAACGTCACACTAGGCGAACTGGACCTGGGCGTTAGTATAGACGACTACGATGACTACTTTGTAGCTGAATGGTCACTTACATGTACGCACTTTGGTAATGCAAGTTAAGGAGAAAAATGAAAGTTAAAGCTATAAAGGAAAAATTTAGTAGGTTACAAGCACAAGCTATACCTACTTCTAAGAAAATCAGAAAAGCTCTAAAAAAGGGCGAATCTGTTGATATAGAAGATGTTCTAGCTAAACAATTGATAGGTTGGAATATAATAAAAGCAGTTACAAATAAAATAAAAAAGAAAAAAAAAGGAGATAAGTAATGGCTATTAACGCAAACGTTCTCCCTATTAGTGATGTTAAGATAGGAATCAAAGGCGAAACTTCATTCGGTGTAGGTTTAGATAGTTCGGGTAATGATGGAACAGCTTATAGACAGCTTCCAGTAATACAACCTTCAAAACCAACATTCAATATAACCAGAGAATCAAGACTACTATCTGGTAGAGGAACAATCAAGAATGCTGCGGATACGATCATAAACACTAAAGGCGGAACAGTAACAACACCATTCGAAATGGTAGCTACACCTAAACTATTGGTTCAACACTTAGTATTAGTAGGACAAGAATACACTACCTCTGGAGGTGGCGGAAGCGAAGTATACGAAATACAATTTGACGGTAGCAGTAACAAAACATCAGTAGGCGGTTCAATATCTAATGCCTTACCGCACTCAGTAAACCTAGCATACTACCCTGGAGCTGGAGAAGGAATAAAAGTAACGGGTAATGTGGTTTCAGATTTATCATTGGCCTGGGATTACGGAACAAATGGTGGAAACTTAACAATGAGTGGAAATTATTTCAGTGGCTTCTCAAAAACTGAAACAACTGCTTCATGTTTAGAGCAAACATTTGATGGAACATGGACTGCTCCAGAAACAAGCTACTATAACATTGGCGGAATCATTACTAAACAACTAGAATGCGAAGATTCAGCTTCGGTTGATTTAGTATTAAAATCTTTTAATTTAAACATAGCAAACGGTGTCAATAGAGTAGGCTTCAACGCAAACGGAAACGCAGAAGCATACGCACTACCAGAATATGTAATCACTGGAGATATTACAATCAAGTATGACGCAAACTTTGACTATGGTAGCGGTGCGAATGTAATACAAGACTTTCTAGATGGAGATACATTGACACTAGCACTTAAAAGTAGCGATGGAACAGTGGATGCTGCGGGAGAAATGAATATTCTTCTTGAGATTCAATACACTGGCGACCCAGCACAAGACATAAGTGAAAACGGAATATTCCATACTTTATCTTTTGAAGCAGTACAAAACACAACAACTGAAGCGTGTAAAATAACTATATTTTCAGCTGAAGATGAAAGCGTATGGTAGAATAAAATAAAAAGAGGGCAACATGAGTTCAACGTTTAAAAAAATAAAAATACAAGCAGACAAAAGTAAAAATCAAACATTTAAGACTTTTGAAGCAGAAGTAAGACTGCTCAACTTAACAGAAAGAGCAGAACTGAATGATAAGATAATGGACCAAACTGGAAAACAGAATTTCTCGTTTTGGTTACAGATCATAAAAGATTGCACCAGGTACACAGATGAAGAACTAAACGTATATTCGCTTGACGAATTAGTAGCGTTCTCATCAGCAATAATAGAAGATGTGAATAAAAAAAAATTGAAGAAATAAAATTTTTAATAAATATTCATATTTCAATTAATGGTCTAAAAGGAAACGGCGACAATGGCTTCAGATACCCGTATAAAGCTATGTCGCCAGTGACTGGTAAAATTGTAAATTTTAGATCAGTTGAAGATGTACACCTGGAACTGTGTAGAAGTTACGATGAATGCGTAGCTAAAAGAATAAAAGAAATAGGAACTACGTTATACATAGAACACTTTTTCTTCTGCAACACTAATGAATTGCTAGACAAGGAAGCACAGATGACGATAAATAAATATAATTTTTGCAAAACATTCAACTGTCCTCCTTATCCTTCCATGGACCAAACTCCAGCAAGAATTGTTGAAGATTTTATGAACATAGACAGAGAAATAACACAAAGCAAAGGTAAAGATGGCGGTCAATAGAGAAATAATAGATGTATCGGTAAGAGGTGCAAACAAAGCTAAAGGCTCAATGAAATCACTTGGAAGTGCTGCCTTAAAGATTGGCGGTGCTTTTTTTGCTGCGAAAGGCATAGTCACTGGAATGAGTACAATAATAAACTCTGGCTCAGAATTAAAATCAGTGGAAATGGCTTTCAACAACATGGGTAAAGGCGTAGGATTTTCAGAAAACTCACTTAAAAAACTGCAAGACGCAACAGATGGTACAGTTTCAAAATTAGAATTAATGACAAAAGCAAACAATGCAATGGCCCTGGGAATTGTAGAATCAGATGATCAGATGGCTCAAATGTTTGACACGGCACAAAAACTAGGTAAAGCATTGGGCCAAGACACTGCCTCTGCTTTGGACTCGCTTGTTACTGGTATGGGTCGACAATCAAAACTGATGTTAGATAACCTTGGAATCATGGTTGACACAGAAAAAGCATATGACGACTATGCAGAGTCAATAGGTAAAAGTTCAAATGAACTGGATGACAACGAGAAAAAAATTGCATTCAATCAGGCTGCGATGGCCGAAGCAACACGTATTGCAAATGAAATGGGAGATGAACAACTCACAACAGCAGATAAAATATCTAAATTAAAAAATACTTTTATAGATATGGCTGCGAGTGTTGGCTCCTCAGCTGATGGAATGTTTGGAACGGTGGTCGATGCTGCCCAGGGAGTAGCAGACAAAATCGCTGCGAATTTAGATTTTGCAAAAACTATTGATTTCGCTGCCACTGGACAAAACTTTCTAGCAAATGGATCAGCAGTATTCACAGCTTTAAAAGATTTTATGTTGTTAAATTTTGAATTTATAGTACAAAACGCTAAGAAAATTTTATTTAAAATACCTGGAATTTTTGTGGATATTTTTCATTTTCTAAAAGACCAATGGTGGCCAGTAATAAAAGATTTTGCTATGGAAATTTGGACTCCTCTAGTTATAGGTGCAAAAATTAATATACAAACAACCAAGCTAGGATTTCAAATGATGTGGAACAGCATAAAACAAATGGCTGTAGATGGAGTTAATGCTCTTTTATCACAGTACAACAGCCTTGCTGATAGTTTTCCAAGATTGAATCTTCCAAAAGCACAACTACTGGCAGATGTTGACGAAGATAATCTAACAGATACAATGGATCGTATAGAACAACTTAAAGAAGATTTACTAGAAACAAACGTAGGCGGTGCGATATTTGGAAACACAGAAGAACAAACAGACACTCTGCTAGAATACACTGAAGCTGTAAATGAAATATACCAAACAATGGCGGACCAACTCATAGTAACAGACGAACAAATAATAGAATCGAATGACAAAGTAGACAAAAACAAAGAAAAAAATCACGAAAAAGAAATGAAACGTAAGAAAGAAGAATTCAAAGTTACAGAAGAAATACGTTCTCATAGAGAAAAATCTGGTCAACAATTCTTGTCAGACTTACAAGCTATGGGCCAAGGTTCTAAAAAATGGCAAAGAGTATACAAGACCGCTGCGATTGCAGAAACTATACACAGTACATACAAATCAGCACAAGACCAATTCGCTGCCTACTCTAAAAGTTATCCAGCACCACTAGGAATGATACTTGGAATCGCTGCTGCGACTGCTGCGGTTGGAGCTGGTATGGCTAGAGTACAAGAAATTAAAAAAGCACAATACGGTGCAGATTTTGTAACGAGCGGACCGCAAATGATGCTAGTAGGAGAGGGCAACGCTCCCGAGCATGTCCAGGTCACACCTCTCGGAGATCCCAATATTGACGGACCACAAACCACACCTATAAATGTAAATATTTCTGGAAATGTTATGCATGAGAGCTTCATAGAAGATCAAGTAATACCAAGCATAAGAGAAGGACTTCGATTGGGAGAACGAATATAATGCTTGATGTAAAACTTTTAGATCAGTTTCTTGGTAAAAAACTAAAACCAATACTAACTATACAAGAAGAAGGTACTTCAACAAGCGAAGGAACTATATGTGTTTTAACTGACACAAATATGGACCTGGGCCATTCAAATATAAATGATGGTCAATTTGAACAAGTGAATAACCAAATAAATTGCATACGTAGAATTTCTAATCTCAAAACATCTACAGACTTCGATAGTAAAAAAATAAAAATAAATAGACTTAGAGTAGATTTATATAATTACTACGATGCAAGATACTCGCTATCAAGTGTTATAAATGAATTTAGAAAAGATATTGACTACGGAGATAATAACGCAAATCCGCATACTTTAAATGAAACGCTTGTAGGAAAAAAAGTGCGTTTATTTTATGCAACACCAGGAGCAAATAGCATAATACCTCACTATGACGCTGATGATCAAGAGCAAGAATGGATAAGACCACCAACGGCTTCATTTAATAGTCACGAACCGTGGGCAGTTTTAAAAATGTTTACTGGAACAATTAGTAGAGTAGTGACAAACAAAGAATCTATAAGTTTAACTATAGAAGATTCAACGCAAATAAAACTTGCATCAAAATTAATACCATATGCTGGATTTGAAAACCTGGAAGTAGAAATAAGAAACAACATAACTGAAAACTACAAAGAAGAAGATAACACAATACCTATGACATTCGGCAAAGTAGACAGAGCATTTGTTCTACCTTACATAGAACCAAATCAACCTAGAGTGATGAATTTTCTACTGGACACACAAGCTACTTCTGGACATTTTAAAACATCAAAAATACCTTTTTATCATGACTATACACTAAACGGCGACTACCAGCTATACATAAAAGAAGAAAATGAATACATAATATTTGACAGTGCAAATTTTTCTACAAACTTACAAAATCAAAATTTTTCAAAAATATTAGTATACAGTATAAAAGGTAGCACAGCTGAATACGTTGTTCCAGAATTAGCAGAATTAAATTCACAACACCTATTCGCAGTATGGGATGCAATAGGAATACTGCAAAGAAATGTCGAATCAGTATATGCATCAGATGGAAGTCTGCTAGATTTATACGATATAGAAGTACCAGAACTTGACTACGATAGCTTTGAAAACTTAAACGCATTAAACAACAACGGAAACAACCCTAAAATTTGGTACAGAGCTGGAGAAAACACAGCAAAATCTGTTAATTTTGACACTGGAGTCAAAACATGGAATAATAACTATAATGAATTTGGAGGTCAACCAGAAGGTAGCGGTCGTTGGATTTTATTAAAACTAGACAAAGGTGTAGGTGCTGAACTAGTCAGTCAATTCCATCAAGGAGAATGGATCGGTAATACTTTTTTAAATATTGACTATCAGCTAAGAGCTAACAATAACTTAGTTTCTACAAATAGCTTTGACTGGAAATGGTTTTGCACACCAATAAGCGTTGACGTTTTAAAAGATAGCTATGACTATATAAATGAAAATGGCTTGACATACCCAGAAAGAGAACATTTTATATTCGCTGCCTTACACATGGGAACAGAAGATAGATACCAAGACTTAATTGGAACTATAGAAGCACCTCATGATGCAGACAACTGGAATAATGTTAATTATTACGGTAGTATTTTTCCAAGAACACACGCACTACAACTAGATGCTGGATCTGCAAAATCAGAAGGAAGTAAATACTGGGCTCCAAACTCTTCAACTTCAACTGGCCTAGGTAATAACGATCCAAGAATAGCAATACCTATCAGAGGTCTAGGATACGGAGAAAGTGGAGAATATCAACTTATAAACGGACCAGCAGATCAGCACGAATTTATAGCTTTATACGAATATAAACTAAACATACAAGGAATAGATAGCGGAACAGCTTCTGCTGGACTAAAAGTAAATAACGTAGGATTTTCTCAATACGTAAAAATTGAAGATATAAGAGAAAAAGATATATTCGCATCAATAGAAGGTAGAAAAAATTATTTTTTTACAGAACAATTGGACCAGGATACATTTGAATTACCAGAAAATACATACACAGACTTTGAGCTTCAAGATTACACGCATGGACTGAATGGAAATCTTCCAGATTTTGAAACTTTAATAAAAGAATTTATGAAAATGATGTATGCTTGTTACAATAGGGTTGTCTGGCATGACGCACCAGACGAAGAACAATCAATGTGGGATGCTGGAGCTTTTGGTATTGAATGGGGAGCTAGTTATTCTGAAACTTTTTTGAATGACCCACAAGGCAGAGCTCAGTTAATTAGAAGTTTATTTCAAAACGACACATATGATTCATACCTAAGCACTTTTTATAATGATTTTATAAATGTAGATGACGCACCTTTTGTTATGACTTTTTCTTTTTTTAAAAATTTTGTAGTTAAGTTTATTATAAGAACTTTAAAAATCGCTGATTTTTGTGAACTTTTTACTAGAAACATTGCAGAAGCAGAAGAAAGAATGGCTAATGGCGATAACATGAATTACTGGAATTGGTACGGTGGAGATTTTAGAAATGCAGACAACTTCTTTGTACCTACATTGAGTGCATATCGACAAGCGTATAACTTTGCATCTGCTGAATATGATCAACACTTTGGTGGATACATAAAATGGAATACACTATCAACTAAACTAGCTACTGAACTTTTTTCATACTTATACCAAACACAAATATCTCCACACGTAGCACTAGAAGAAGAAGGACCTGGATCAGACGAAGATTGGTCAATAGACTCTCTGCAAATTGTAAATGAAGCACAAACTAACGTAGACGATGCGTATATATTTGTTGCAAGTCTAATGGGTAATGTAAATTTTGGAGGTCCATCATGGGCAGAAGGACCTAAACATTTTACTGTACCAGTAAACTTGACAAGCTCAGTGCAACAATACAGACAATATTCATGGGATAGCTTTGGCATACAAACACCAGACGAACTTATAGAAAATTTATATGTTTACTATGACGATTTATTCTACGCAGTTAACAGATCAATATACGAAAACCTTGCACAAATAAAAGGAGCTTCTCAAGTAGGATTTTCAACTTTTGAATGGGTTTATAATGAAAATTTTAATCCACCTCCAGACTTTGACACAATTGCACCAGAAGATGTGAAATCTTTTTCTTCTGAAGAAGGAGTCAATACATTTATTGATATTGAATATCAAAATATGCAAGTATACTTGGAAGCAAACTACGAACATGAAGATGTAACACTTCCTATAACTACTGACGGAAAAATAGTCAAACCTTCAGACATAGCAATGAATATACTTGTTAATGAAATGGGTTTTGGCGTTTATGATCAAGGAAAACAAATAGGCAGACAAACACTGCTACCAGATTATACAAAATTTAACATGGACTCAATAGACGAATCTAGAGAAATACACGCAAACTGGAAAATGGGATTCTCAATAAATAAAAAAACTAAAGGTAAAGAATTTATTGAAGACCTACTAAGCGAATCACAATCATATCCTAAATTTGACCAAAACGGTTTGTTTTCTTTGATAAACATAAAAAACAACTACGAGTATGAAGATGTAAATAAACGCTTAAATTCTAACGATATTCAAGATTACAGTTTTGAACTAACAAAAATAGAAGATGTAGTAACATCAATAAAACTTAATTATAACTACGATAATGGACTAAAACAATATACAAAAAGTATATTCACAAAAATTACAGACTTGCTACCAGACTACGGACCGCAAGGTTTTGCAACATACAACATTGAACCTATAGACGGTTATAGAGAAATGAATTTGAAATATCACACTGACAAAGAAACAGTTAAAAAGTTTGCTGAATTTTACTTATTAAATCACTGCAACCAGCACCTAATAGCAAATTTAACTCTAGGCGTAGAAAACATAAACCTGGAGATTGGAGATTTAATTTCAATACCGCTTATAAATAATGAAAAATTTTATTCAAGAAATTATTCAAGAGTAGAAAACGTGAATGGCCAAAACGTATTTCCTATTTTTATAATTATGGAAACTAATATAGGCCTGGATAATATAAAAGTAAAAGCTGTGCAGTTACATCAATTAAAAAAAGCAAATGCACCTGGAGCAACACCTATACATCAATACATATTACCAGGCGAAGTAGTGCCTAGAATTATATGCAACCAAACAACTACAAATACTAATTATAGTTTTACTACAGACACACCAGTTCTTAACAGAAATGCAACAACAGAATACGGAGAAGCATACCCAGAACCTATGAGTGTGCAAATACCATACTTTGACTTAAACTGTGATGGGATAGTAGACTATAAAGACTACGAAAAAATAGTATTATATGCAACTGGACAAATTAGTTTGACACTTCAAGAAAGAGAAGCATTGAAACATAATGCAGACGGAGTAAATATGTACGGTGCAAACATAGAAGAACTGCTACCAGAAAGACTAGATGACGAAACTAGAGCAGTAGAACTAATAACAGCAATTACAGATTTTATGATCCACAACAACATAGAAATACCTGGAGCTGAAAGTGATTAAAAACGCAAAAACACAAAATCACATAAAAATACAAAAAAAAACTATAAGCATTTCTGCCTTAGAAACTTTTAAAATGATCGTAATAGAATACATTGGAGAACTTAAAATAAATACTTTACTGTCAAAAAATTACAAGTTTATAAGAAGCAACCAAAAATTGTGGATACACAATACCTACAAAAACAAAAACATTGTACAAGATTTATTCGACTATAGAGGAACGGCACTGATCACTAGATGCACTATGTATGACTTTGAAGATAATAAAATAAATTTAAACGTAGACAAAACAGCAGTGCAAATATGGAACAATCTACATGGAATAAATCAATTAGAAGGTTTTAAAACATACGACTGGGATACTTTGACTACTAACTGGGATGACATGGACTTTGACGGAAAAAATAATAAAATTAAATACATACACAGATCAGCAGAAAAATCATCAGATGGTGTTATAACCAAAACAAGAGAAATAAGGAAAAAATAAATGGCGGACTCATACTATCAAATACCAACAACACCAAAATTATATATATCATATCCTTTGTTTAAACACGCAAACGGACAACTCATAACAGAACTTCCTGGCACTGGTACTGCTGGAAGTCAGACTGTACTAGAAAAAACAAAATTAATACAAATGGATCCATCAAACGCTACATTAATACAAAATCATGAATATGTAGACGTTGGATTTCAACCTAGACATTACATAACATACTTTACTAATACTTTATTTGATAATGCAAATGATGTAACTGAAGCGGATATTTTAGCAACACAACAAGCCTGGAATTTTGACTTTATTGGAATTTTAAATCACAACTTACATTCTGCACAAAACGCTGTTAATATATTTTCAGACGGAAGTTCAAACGAAGCAATAGAACTATCAAATATTGTAAATTGGAATGTAGGAGATATTCCAGAATATAACGGATTTTCATTAGCAAGTATTGACGCAACACCAGCAAACATAACTGACTCTAATTGTAAAATTTTATTCGATATATTTCCTGCTGCGGAATCACTTGTGCCTAATATAATTTTAGGTTCTTTGATTTTTGGAAAATCTTATACTTTTCCACAGAACTGCACACTTAGAGCTTCTTCGCATTTTGAATATGGCATAAAAGAAAAAACAACAAAATCTGGAAAAACAATACCAGTAGCAGACTGGACTCATGTTGGAACCTGGAACACCAGGTCTCCATGGGAGCTACATACAAGTGATGAGTTAAGATTCACATTTGACGATGACCAAATAGATATGAACAGAGTAGATACAATGGCAACTCATGCATCTACACACAGAAGGTCTGGAAGAAGAAAATGGATCGTAGAATTTGACAGTTTACAACCTAGACATGTGATGCCTCAAAATTTAATGACTAATTCAAATGGATACCAGGCACAAGACAATCACGAAACTGACGGATCAGACAATAGTCTTTTTAATATGTATAATGGCGATGATTTTTTCACTTCAGTTATCAACAAAACTCAAGCGAATAGACTGCCTATGATTTTGCAGATCAACAAAGACGACCCTTCGCCTTCAAATTTTGCTTGTGTTAGGATGGGCCGTAATTACAGAATTACTCAAAAATCTCCCAACTTATATAACATAAAAGTCGAATTTATCGAACAGATATAGATTGTAAATTACTAGGTTTTAAAGGGTATATTGTGTTAAATTGGGCCATAGGCCCAACGGGAGGGCCAGGAAAAATAACAAAGGAGTAACGAATGTCAAATTACGATAAGATAGAAACTTTTAAATACAGAGTGCTAGGCTCAGGTCCTATAAGCAAAGACGACTTGGAAATCTTAACACTTATAGATAATGCTAATAAAAAAAGCAAAAATTCGTGTGATACGAATAAGTAAGCAAAACAAACAAAGGGCGGGAGTCGGATTCTCGCCCTTTAAAACGGGAGAAATAAAAAATGAAAACAACAAGAGAAACGATACAAGAAATAAAAGACTTAATTTGGTTGAAAGATGAAATACACAGACTAGAAAAAATCAATAAGTCAAGAGGTCATTGCACAAGAACATTTTGTAAATTGCAAGACCTTAAAGTAGCATTAAAAAATAGTTTATAAAATAAAATTAACTAGGGAGAAACAAAAAAATGGAAATAAAAATACTAAAAGCACTAACTAGGATTGCTTTTTTATTACTGATGGGATTAATTATAACACACGCACTAAGAGGATACGCATGGCTACCTTTAACATTACTGTTAATACCAGCCTTTGCAATGCTTACATTCTCGGAGGGTTTAGATGATAATTAAAGAGATCATAAACTCAGAAAGTCATGAATTTTATTGGTGGCTAAAATGGCTTGTAGAAGTTAAAGATTACAATGCAAACGAAATTATAGACGCATCCTGGTACCCGCATCGATTCCAGGGATTACAAAAAGAATATTTAAAAGCTAAAGAAAAAGGAGAAATAAATGCCAGTTAACATACATGGAAAAGAATACTACACTGTAGTAGAAAGATTGGGTATGCTTAAAGAAGATCATAAGCAAAACTACTCATTAACAACTAAAATAGAAGTATGCGATTCAGAAAAAGTGATCGTTAAAGCTACACTTTCAATAGATGGCTGCGAATTTACTGGACTAGCAGAAGAAATAAGAAATGCAAATATGATCAATAAAACTTCTGCCCTGGAAAACTGCGAAACATCTGCGATAGGTAGAGCATTAAGTAGTGCTGGATACTTTGGAACAGAGTTCTGTAGTGCAAACGAACTAGAAAACGCACTGGACCAACAAGCAAAACCAAAGAAAAAAGCAAAAGTAGTGAAGTTTGATGACAAAAAAGAAAACCCTTTTACTGGAGAACCTAAAGGTAGTAAACCAGCTTCTCCAAAACAAAAACAATACATAATAAGTTTGATAAAACAGAAAGGCAAAGACGAAAGCGAATATGTATTTGCGGACATGTCATCAAAAGATGCAAGTGATGCGATAGAAAACTTAATGAAGTTAAAAGACGCAAAACCTAAAAGACAGATTGGTGGAATTTCAGATTCGGATATGATCAAAGAACATGAAAAACAAGAAAACGAATTTGACGGATATATACCACAATAAAAATATAGGGTGCTGCGGGTCCTTCCCACACAACACGTTACTCAACGGACTCGTGGCATCCTTCCCGAAGAAAGGCGGGATATAAAATGAAGAAACAATACGTAAGATGCAGTAAGTGCAGAAAATACGGACACAATAAAAGAACATGTAACAAACCAAAGGGAGAAACAAAATGGCTAAGAGATTTATTGATACTGATATGTGGAGTAAAAAATGGATAAGACAACTAGACCCAAAACTTAAGCTATTCTGGGTTTATTTAATGTCCAGGTGCAATCATGCTGGAATATACGAAGTCGACCTAGAACTGGCCTCATTTCAACTACAAGTAAACCTGGAAGAACAAGAAATACTACAAACCTTCAACGGCAACATAAAAATAATTAAACAAGACAAGTGGTTCATTCCTAAATTTATAGAGTTTCAATACGGACCTTTAAACGAAAAAGTCAACGCACACAGATCAGTTATAGCAATACTTAAAAAATACAAACTACTAAACAATCAACTGTTAATCAACAGTTCATCAACTGTCCAGGATAAAGATAAAGATAAAGATAAGGTTCTAGATATAGATATGTTTGAAAAGTGGTGGAAACTTTATGATTACAAGGTAGGAAAACAAAAAGCAAAAGAACAGTGGAAAAAAAACGTAAGCGAAGATCTATACAATACGATAATGCAACACACAATAGAATACGCAAAAACAGAAAAAAAATACAGAAAACATCCAGAACGATACTTGCGTGACCACAAATGGGAAGATGAAATAATAATACCAGAAGAAAAAATAGATTTAAAATTATTTTCCAGGGATACTTGCGGGTTTGCTATGGCCTACTGCTCAAAGTGCGGAACAAGCGAATCATACAAAGACACAGACATACTAAGCGGAGATAGCAGATGTTGTAATGCAAAACTAACACCAAACAAGGAAAACGAATGTTAAATTTTTCAAAAGCAATGGAATATCTAATAGATCATAAAGGTTATAAAGAAGAACAATTATTGGATATGACCATAGAAGAAATTATGTCTATTCTAACAAAAAATTTGATTAAAGATATTAATAAAATAACCAGGGAGAACAAATGAAAATACTAGAATTGTTTGCTGGGTCCAGGTCATTTAGTAAAGTTGCAGAAGAATTAGGACACGAAGTATATACAACTGATGTAGAACCATTTGAAAAGATTGATCAAGTATGTCATATAAATTTATTTGATGAACTACAAATGTTTGATGAATTTGGAAAACCAGATATTATTTGGGCATCTCCTCCATGTACAGCTTTTTCTGTTGCATCAATAGGTCATCACTGGAAAGGTGGTAATAAAGCATATATACCAAAAACAAAAAGAGCAGAAGAAGGTATATGGCTAGTTGATTATACTATATGGTTAATACATTTTATTAAACCAAAATATTTTTATATTGAAAATCCTAGAGGACTATTAAGAAAATTGCCTGTTATTACAGAAAATAGATTTATGCCTGAACACGCAAGACATACTGTTTGGTATTGTCAATATTTTAATGAAGAAAAAGATACAATAAAACGAGCAAAACCAACAGATATATGGACAAATGATATGAATTGGAAACCAAGACCAGTATGCAAGAATGGTAATCCGAATTGTGATCACGAAAAAGCACCAAGAGGTAGTAGAACAGGAACACAAGGACTTAAAAACGATTATGAAAGAAGTAAAGTGCCTTATGAATTATGTAAAGAAATATTAAAAGGAGTAACAGGGAGAAAAAATGATTAGAGCTGAAGTTAGATTCAAAAATGCTACTTTTATGAAGGCATTAAAAAACAATGGTTATAAATCAATATTGCAATTTTCAAAAGTTTCAGGAATAGGTTATCAAACTTTAATAGATTATGCAAGTTTAAGAAATAAAGTTACAGATTTAAAAAAACGAGTTATAATTGCTGATTTGTTGAAAATAGATATTGATGTTTTATTTGAACAATACGATGAAGTAGTTGAAAAAAATAAAAAAATACCAAGAAAAATAACTAAAGATATACCTAT